>ENA-OOUT01000116-OOUT01000116.1-human-gut-metagenome-genome-assembly--contig:-NODE-116-length-23989-cov-2.285786_pt1 | contig 23989 bp, 15 predicted proteins | sample MGYA00241549_ERZ501280 | MGnify/ENA primary metagenome ERZ501280 (study PRJEB25962, sample SAMEA2042281) | human gut metagenome | biome: human gut; feature: human-associated habitat; material: faeces...
CCGGTATGTCGACCGTGCCCGAGGTGATCGTGGCGCGCCACATGTCGATCCCGGTCTTCGGCGTCTCGGTCATCACCAACTGCGGCCTTTCGGACGAGGTGGGTGACCACGAGGATGTGCAGCGGCAGGGTAAGAAGGCCGGCATCAAGATGGAAGTGCTCTTCAAACGTATGATAAAACAGCTGTAAGATATGGTAAACAAAGTGATTCTGGTGGGCAACGTGGGTATAGACCCCGAAGTCCGCACCACCGAGAGCGGCGTGAAGGTCGCCCGCATCCGCCTGGCCACGACCGAACGCTTGTTCGACCGTCAGGCCAACGAGGCCAAGGAGCATACCGAGTGGCACACGGTCACGCTGTGGCGCGGCCTTGCCGACGTGGTCGACAAATATGTCCGCAAGGGAACCCAGATCTATGTCGAGGGGCGCCTGCGCACCCGCGAGTGGATGGACAAGGATAATAACAAGCGTTATACGACCGAGATACTGGCCGATGTGATGAACCTGCTGGGACGCCGCAGCGACAACCCGGCCTCGGACGGAGCCCCTTCCGGGTATGGTTCGCAACAGCAAGCCCCGGCTTACGGACAACCTGCCCAGGGGGGATCCCAGCAGCCGGCGGCGCAGCAACCCGCCGCGCCGGCCGTTCCGGCGGACGATCCCGACGACTTGCCGTTCTGAGGGTTTCGGAAAGAATGGGCTGTCTAACCAGTCCCGAAAATCGAAAATCACCCCTGCCAGAGTTTATTCTGACAGGGGTGAAATCGTTAAAATTAGACTTGTTAGACAACCTCTTTCGTGTCATTCGATTATGTGTCGAACCGTGCTTCCTCCCGCCCGTATCACGCGGGTGCGTCGGAAGGTTCCCGGTTTGGTCGGGTAATCTGTCTCGTACTTGTCGCCACGGCCCGGGTCAATGAGACCGGCCGGTGCGGCGATGGCGTCCGGAGCGATAGGTTTTTCACGGTGTGGCGGTCTGTGGCGGAAATGATGCGATGGGCGGCAGGCTGTTTGATTTGCACAACCGTTCGCCGTTAACACGGCCTATTGCCATTAGCGACCTGTTGCCGTTTGACCCGTTGCTGTCTGCACGGCCTGGGGCTGTTTGCGGTCACTCGTTTTTGCGGATGTTGAGCCGCTCCCACAGCCATTCGGGGATCAGTTTCCAGAAAAATACCATGACCGCGTAGCGGCGGTCGATGACCACCCTGCGGCGCCGGCGTTTCAATACCCGCATGATGCGTGCTGCGACCTTTTCGGTCTTCATCAGCATCGGGTAGTGCCCGTCGCCCGCAAGCAACGGGGTGGCGACGAAACCCGGGCGGATGTCCGTAAAGCGGATGCCGAGTTTCTCCATGTGCGCGAGCTGCGCCAGCGCGTCGATATAGGTGTTCTGCATGCGCTTGGTAGCCGAGTAGGCCGGGGCGCTGCCGAGCCCCTTCGTGCCTGCGATCGAACTGATGACGGCCAGGTGCCCGCCTCCGTTGGCCCGGAAATAGCCGAAAGCCGCCGTAACCATGCGCACGAACCCTTCGCCGTTGGTGCGCAGGGTGTCGAGCTCGATCTCCGGCAGCAGGTCGGTGTTCCGCTTGCCGATGCCCGAGCAATGCAGGTAGATGTCCATGCCGCCCAGCTTGTCGATCAGGCGGGCGAGTTGTCCGGGTGCGTCGTCGCGCGTGATGTCCAGCGGTTCGGTCTCAACCTGTTCGGGGGCTGTGGCGCGGAGCGCCTCGAGCGCTTCTTCACGCCTTCCTGCTGCGCCTACGCGCCATCCTTCGCGGATGCACAGCGTCGCCACTTCGAGCCCTATGCCCGATGTGGCGCCTATGATGACGATACGTTTCATACCGGTCGGTTTTTGATGATTCACCTTTTAAAGATAAGGGCTTTATTCGGGAAATGCAAATAACTTACCGATACGCATCCGGGAAAGGAGAAAGTAAAAAAGAGTCGGTTCACGGCTCTTTTTCCTATCGTTTTCCCTTTTTTCTCTTTTCGGGCGCCTCCTTATGCGTGCGGGGTTCAGCAAGCAACAGCCGTTTTTCCGTGTCAGACAGGCACGAGGAGGCACGTCACAGCAGGAAATGCGTGGTTTGGTGCTCATTCACCGAAACGTAGGCCTGTACGAATTACCAGCCCCGGCCGACCATGTAGTTGAGCGCCTCAATGCTTGCAGGGTGCTGTGCGGAAGGCTCCTGACCCCGCGAGGAGATGAGCCCGCCGGATATGCAGGGCAGGGTGGTGAGCAACAGGGGTATCCGTTTCACAGGCCGGATGTCAGTGATCGTCGATTTCGCGCTGTACGCATTCGATGCCGACCTTGCGCAGCAGGTCGAGCCCCTCTTCCGAGCGGTACTCCTCGCAGTAAACCACCCGCTTGATACCGGCCTGGATGATGAGCTTCGAACATTCGATGCAGGGCGCCGCGGTGATGTAGAGCGTCGAGCCGTCGCAGTTGTTGGCGCTTTTGGCGACCTTCGTGATGGCGTTCGCTTCGGCATGGAGTACGTAGGGTTTGGTCTTGCCGTTCTCGTCCTCGCAGACATTCTCGAAGCCCGAGGGCGTGCCGTTGTAACCGTCGGAAATGATCATCTTGTCCTTGACGATCAGCGCCCCGACCTTGCGTCGTACGCAGTACGAATTTTCAGCCCAGATGCGGGCCATGCGCAGGTAACGCATGTCCAGCTGGCGTTGTTTTTCCTCGTTGTAACCCATAATCCGTTGTCCTCCTCCGTGCGGGAGGCTTATTGCTTGTCGATGAATACCTTTTTGACGGCTTCGAGATACCCGTACCCGAATACATTGCAAGGCATCAGGTAGCTGGTCTCCGTCCATTCGTTCCAGCTGTTGACCGTAATCAACGGTGCCCGGTCGGGATGTGCGTCGATGTACTCACGCGCCATGCGGAGCCCCCTGGCGAAATTTTCCGGCGTGTTGTTCTTCACCACGGCGCTGTGCCCCGTGCGGGGACTGTTGTCCCAGCCGACGCTGATATGCGGGTAGTAGGTGAAATCGTACGTGGCGTCGATCCTCGCCCATTCGTCGCGCACCTGCTCCAGGATGGTCAGGTAGTCCTGGTCGACATTGGCGAAATGCGCGAACTGGTAGTGCGTGGCGCCGGTGAATCCCAGCGTCCGGATAAAATCGTTTGCCGGGTTTTCCGTCTTGCTGCCATCGAACCCGCTGTAATTGAGGTTGATCGACCACATGGCAAACTGGAGTTCCAGCCCCGGGAACCCGGCTTTCTTCACCTCCTTCTTGAACCATTTCAGGGCATCGGCCGTCTGCTCCACGCCGCCCAGTCCCGCGATCAGTTGCGGCAGGTCGTAAACCATGAAGACCGGCTTGCCGTCGATCTTGTAGTATTGCGGGTGCTTGAAATACTTTTCGATGTTTCGCCGGCATATCTTTTCGAACTCCTCGCGGTCGACCTTTCCCGTCCAGATCACATTCTGCTCGTGTACGCGCGCCAGGCGCGTATCCCAATGGTTGAGTACGTCGTGGTTGGCCCACATGAGGTAAAACCGCATTTTGTCCACGTTGCCGGCCTTCAGGAACCCGTTGTCGAGCGTGGTCTCCATGAAAGGCCGTCCGTCGTACCAGTACCAGTCGAAAATAAAGACGTTCACGCCGTGACGGGTCGCCTGCTCGATCTCCATCGACATCACCGCCGGGTCGGCTTCGTTGACATAGCCCCACAGCGGTTTGCGATCCCAGTAGTGCCCCGGATTGCGTTGCTGCATGGTCATAACGGTTTCCCATTCCCCGATCCCCATCGGCCAGAAAGGCCGCAGGCGCGGGTCGTCCGATGCATAGGCGGGGTAGACATAGGCCGCCACGTCGTATTGCTTCGGGGCTTTGCCTTGTTGCTGCGCAGCTGCGCGGCCCGCCCCGCAGGCAAGGCAGAATGCCGCGGCCGTTATGCTGTATTTTACCAGGGTTTTCACCGTGCGGAAGAACTTGTTTGCAGGAGGTTAAATTTGGTTAAATTCCTTTTCCGTGGCACTGCTTGTATTTCTTGCCGCTTCCGCAGGGGCACGGGTCGTTGCGGCCGACCTTCTTCTCGACATGCAGGGGCATCGGTTTCTGTTTGTCCTGCTGCCCGGCCTGAGCCGCAGCCTGCATGCGCGAGGCCTGCAACTTGTTGACGTCGACCTTGGCACGCTCCTGACGCTCCCGCTGTACGGCCTCGGCGTTCTGGTCGCGCACCGGGATGTAGGCTTTGTTGAGGATGGCCAGCACGTCGCGGTTGACCTTGACGATCATCTTCGAGAACAGCCCGAACGATTCGAACTTGTAGATCAGCAGCGGGTCTTTCTGCTCGTAGGTGGCATTCTGCACGCTCTGGCGCAGGTCGTCCATCTCACGCAGGTGCTCGCGCCATGCATCGTCGATCGAGGTGAACATCACCACCTTCGAGAATACCCTGAAGATCTCCGCCCCGTCCGAATTCTTGCATTTCAGCAGGTTTACCGGGACGTTGTAACCCAGGTGGCCGTCGGTGATCGGGAAATAGATGTTCGAATCCAACTGGTCTTTCCGATCCTCGTAGATGCGCTCCATCACGGGGCGTACCGTGTCGGCCACGGATTTCGCGCGGCGTGCATAGGCATCCTTGAGGTCTTTTACGATCAGTTCGGCCAGCTCGGCAGGTTTCGCCGAGCCGTAGGTCGCCTCGTCGAACGAGGGCTCGATGGCCACTTCGCGGATCAGCTCGAACCGGAAATCGTCGAATTCGATGCCGCGGTTGACCTCCACGAAGTTGTCCGCATAGTCGTACATGATGTTGTTCAGGTCGATTTCGATCCGCTCGCCATAGAGCGCGTGGCGGCGGCGCGTGTAGATCACCTCGCGCTGCGAGTTCATCACGTCGTCGTATTCCAGCAGGCGTTTGCGGATGCCGAAGTTGTTCTCCTCGACCTTCTTCTGGGCGCGCTCGATGGCCCGCGTCATCATGCCGGCCTGGATCACCTCGCCCTCTTTCAGCCCCATGCGGTCCATCATCGAGGCGATGCGGCCCGACCCGAACAGGCGCATCAGGTCGTCTTCGAGCGATACGAAGAACTGCGACGATCCGGGGTCGCCCTGACGTCCGGCACGTCCGCGCAGCTGGCGGTCGACGCGGCGGCTTTCGTGGCGTTCGGTGCCGATGATCGCAAGACCTCCGGCTGCCTTGACCTCGGGCGTCAGTTTGATGTCGGTACCACGGCCGGCCATGTTGGTGGCGATGGTCACCTGTCCCGAGCGGCCCGCCTCGGCCACGACCTGCGCCTCCAGTTGGTGCTGCTTGGCATTGAGGACGTTATGCTTGATGCCGCGGAGCTTGAGCATGCGGCTCAGCAACTCCGAAATCTCGACCGAGGTGGTGCCCACCAGTACGGGGCGTCCCGCCTCGACCAGCTTCACGATCTCCTCGATCACGGCGTTGTATTTCTCACGCTTGGTCTTGTAAATCAAATCCTGGCGGTCGTCGCGGATCACCGGGCGGTTCGTCGGGATCACCACGACGTCGAGTTTGTAGATGCTCCAGAACTCCGAAGCCTCGGTTTCGGCCGTACCGGTCATACCGGCCAGCTTGTGGTACATGCGGAAATAGTTCTGCAGCGTGATCGTTGCAAAGGTCTGCGTCGCAGCCTCGACCTTCACGTGCTCCTTGGCCTCGATGGCCTGGTGCAGGCCGTCCGAATAGCGGCGCCCGTCGAGGATACGCCCCGTCTGTTCGTCGACGATCTTCACCTTGTTGTCCATCACCACGTATTCGACGTCTTTCTCGAACATGGCGTAGGCTTTCAGCAGCTGGTGGATCGTGTGCACGCGCTCCGACTTGATCGAATAGTCGTTGACCACCTGGTCGCGCTTCTGCGCACGCTCCTCGTCCGAGAGGTTGCTCTTCTCCAGCTCGGCCACCTCGGCGCCGATGTCGGGCAGCACGAAGAACCCGTCCTCGTTGAAATATTTCGACAGCACCTCGTGTCCCTTGTCGGTCAGTTCCACCGAATTGAGTTTTTCGTCGATGACGAAGAACAGGTCGTCGGTGATCTCCGGCATACGGCGGTTGTTGTCCTGCATGTAGGTGTTCTCGGTCTTCTGCATCAGTGCCTTGACGCCCGTTTCCGAGAGGTATTTGATCAGCGGCTTGTACTTGGGCAGGCCCTTGTGGGCACGGTAGAGCTTCACGCCGCCCTCGTCGTTCTTGCCCTCCGAGATAAGCCGGCGTGCCTCGGCCAGCAGGCCCGTCACGAGGTTTTTCTGCAGGTTGTAGAGATGGTCGATGGCCGGGCAGTACTGCTCGAAGAGCTGGTCGTCGCCTTTGGGTACCGGGCCGGAGATGATGAGCGGCGTACGGGCGTCGTCGATCAGCACCGAGTCGACCTCGTCGACGATGGCGAAGTGGTGCTTGCGCTGCACCAGATCGGCCGGCGACGAGGCCATGTTGTCACGCAGGTAGTCGAAGCCGTATTCGTTGTTCGTACCGAACGTGATGTCGGCCATGTATGCCTTGCGGCGGGCGTCGGAGTTGGGCTGCGTGTCGTCGATGCAGGCTACCGAAAGCCCGTGGAACTGGTACATCGGGCCCATCCACTCCGAGTCTCGCTTGGCCAGGTAGTTGTTCACCGTGACCAGGTGCACGCCCTTCTTGGCCAGTGCGTTGAGGAATACGGGGAGCGTCGCCACGAGTGTCTTTCCTTCACCCGTCGCCATCTCGGCGATTTTACCTTTGTGGAGCACTACGCCGCCGAACAGCTGTACGTCGTAATGGATCATGTCCCATTTCAGGTCGTTGCCGCCCGCCATCCAGTGGTTGGCGTAGATGGCCTTATCGCCCTCGATACGGACGAAATCCTTCTCGGCGGCCAGATCCCGGTCGAAATCGTTGGCCGTGACGACCACCTCGTCGTTCTGCGCGAAGCGGCGTGCCGTATCCTTCATGATGGCGAAGGCTTCGGGCAGTATCTCGTCGAGTTTCTCCTCGATCTTCTCGTCGATGCGTTTGGTCGTCTCGTCGATCTGCTTCGAGATACGCTCCTTCTCCTCCAGCGAGGTTTCGGGCAGTTCAAGCTTGGCCTTCAGTTCCACGATGTCGGCCTCGTCCCGGGCGATGAAATCGGCGATCTGTTTCTTCAGCGCTTCGCTCCTGTCACGCAGTTCGTCGTTCGAAAGGGTTTCTATCGAAGGGTACACCGCTTTGATCTTCTGGAGGTAAGGCTCGATCTGCTTGCGGTCTTTGTCGGCTTTCGAGCCGAAGAAAAGTTTGATTAAACTTGCAACTATTTCCATATGTGATTTCAGTTATTTCGGGGTTGTGTACGTAAATCTTACAAAAGTAATGATTTCTTTCAAAACCGCAAAATATTGCGGCGGGGACATCACTCCCCGCCGCAATATTTTTTCATCTGCGGAACTGCCGTCCCGGCAATAGTTTGCAGTTATTTTTGGCGCTTGTGCAGCTTGTAGTAGAGGACGTACAGGCCCGGCAGGCGGTTTATCAGGAAAAGCCGGAAGTCCCGGCGGCGGAATTCGAGCGGCATGATGCCTAGCCGGCGGGCTTCCCGGAGCATTTCGCGGGCGTTGCCGAGTTGCCTCACCACGGTCTGTTTGCATGCCAGGCTTAGGGTCTTGCCCACATGCAGGCGCATCAGGCGGGCGCCTGAGGGGTCTTCCGCCCCGATGCGGGAGGCGAAACAGGTCAGGCTTTTCATGGCGCGTACGAGGTCTAAGCGACTTTGCGGCTTGTAATTGCCCATGAACGAATCGCTGCGTTGCAGGTAGTTGTAAACCCGGACGGGGAGGTATTGGATCCGCCGTGCGTAATACAACGCGCGGGGTGTGAACTCTTCGTCCTCGTGCCAGATCGGAGCCATCCGCAGCGAGTTGGCGTCGAGCATCTCCTGCGAGTAGAGGTAGGCGTATACCATCGGCAGGAACCGGTCGCGTTGCAGGAAATCGACTCCGCGCTGCACGTCGGAGCCGTTGCCTGCGGAAATCCCGTCGCTCCAGAGTGGGACGTCGTTGCCGTTTTCGTCGATTCCAGCTATTTCGAAGCACAGCATGTCGAGCCCTCCGCACTCCATGGTTTCCACCAGACGGCCGAGGACATTCGGTTCTAGGTAATCGTCTGCGTCGAGATACATGACGTACCTGCCAGCGGCGCGGTCGGTGCCGTAGTTGCGCGTGCGGCTCAGCCCCTCGTTGGGTTTGGTATATACATGTACGTTGGGGTGCCCCTGCGCCGCCTTTTCGGCGGCTGCGAGCGACCCGTCCGTCGACCCGTCGTCGATGACCAGAATTTCGTACTCCTCGGGAGATAAATCCTGCCCGAGGGCCGAAGCGATGCATTTCCCGATCAGTTTTTCGAGGTTGTACAACGGGATTATGATGCTGACTTTTTTCATATCACCGGAGTTCGAGCCACAGCAGGCGTTTCCTGATTTTTACGGTCCACGAGGGATAGAAACATTTGCAGGCGAGCTTGTAACGGTAAACCAGCCGTTTGCGCAGCAGTTTCGGATCGTAGGCCCTGCGTTCGGAGTTCGCGCGGTAGAGTCGTTTGAGCAGGCCGCGGTAGGTCGTAAGTTCGTCGCGCCGCAGTGTCCCGACCCGGAGGTTCATCTGCGTGTATATCCGCGATTCCTCGTCGGTGAGCGTCATGCCGAGGGTTGTGCGCAGCAGATCCCGCTGGATAGCTTGCGCGCTGAGGGTTTGCCGGTCTAACTGGCTGGTCGAAAGTTGGTTTTCCCACCTGCGGTAGAAAAACAGATGTTCCGGAATATTCGCCATGTGCATGTGCCCGGAAAGGTCTACCCAGAATTGGTAATCTTCTGCCATGCTATCCCGGAACTGCACTCCCGAACATCGGAACGCCTCGCTGCGCATCATGACCGCCGACATTGCGAACGGGCAGCCGAAAAGCATCTGGATCCGGATTCCTTCGTGCGTGGTGGGATCCTGGATCTTCTGTTCCCGGGCATCGTCCGGCCCGAACATCGTATAGTAACTGCCGCACAGGTCGATCTGCGGGTGCTGTCCGAAGAATGCTGTCTGGCGGGCGAAACGTTCCGGCGAACAGCGGTCGTCGGCATCCATGAACGTAATGAAACTCCCGCGCGCTGTCTCCAGCCCCCGGTTGCGGGTATAGGCGGCGCCGTGGTTCGCGTCGTTGCGCATCAGGACGATCCGTGCGTCTTGCGCGGCATAACGGCTTGCGATGTCGTACGAGGAGTCCGTCGAGGCGTCGTCGATAACGATCAGCTCGAAATCCCCGACGGTTTGTCCGAGGATGTTGCCGATGCTTTCGCCGACGAATCGCTCTGCGTTGTAGAGCGGCATGATGACGCTTATGAGGGGGGATTGCTTTTCCATCGTTGCCTGTTATTCGGTTGAACTTATGCTTTGCAGGATGCGCCGTCCGACGGGGCATTCCGTACAGCGTTTTGCAGGGCAGTATTCCGTGGCGAGTTGCAGCAGCGCCTGCGATTCGAACGCGTTGCGGATCGAAACGCCCGTGTTGCGCCAGTTGCGCATGTAACGGTTGTCCTCGGCTGGCAGGCGTTCGAGCAGCGTGAGGGCGCTGTCGCGCAGCGTTTCGCGCCCGGTGACGCTGCCATAGGCGAATTGCAGGACGGAAACGAGGTTGATGCCGATGATATTGGCCTTGAATGCTCCCAAACGCTTGGGGTGTTCGTCGCTTGCGATCCCCGGGATGTGGTGCGTGCGCCAGTAAGCCGACGCTTCGATGCAGAACAGCCGCCGGATATCCTCCTCCGTGCGGCATGACATGGCGCGTTCCATTACGAATTCGTCCTGTATGAAGAACTCGGCCGCCTGTGCCAGACGCAGTACGGGATGGTTGGCGGGGCGTATCTCGTCCAGTTCCCAGACCCCGGCATCCAGCGGTTCGATGTCGTATTTGGCCGCCAGGTATTCGAAGTCGCGCGCCAGGTCGAGCGTGTACGCGTCGTGCGGATAGAGCGTCAGCAGCCCCGAAGCCCCGAAGAACATGGCTTCGACGGCCCGCGGCGCCAGCCGTTCGCGCAGGACGACCTTGTAGGGGACGCGGCGTGCCAGCGAGAGATACGCCTCCTGGTTCCGGCGGCGCCCCCGCGGCGGGGGGGTGGGGCCGGGGGGGGGGGGTAGGCCCGCCCGCCGGCGACGGGTTTCCCGGCGCCGCAGCCAGCATCGCCGCGGGGATGGCGACGAACAACAGCAGCATGATGGGTCGGCAGTGCAACATGGTCAGCGGAAGTCTATGAATTCGTACCCGGCGTAGTTATCTTTCGCAAAGGCCTTGAGCGGCGTTTCGAGGGGCTTGATGCCCAGCACCGAAACCTGCACCTGCTCGCCGTCGTAATCGTAGCGGAGCGACACGGGACGCATCGCGGCGGTATCGACCGTAAGGACGATATTGCCCGCCGAGGAGGTATTCCCCGGCGCAGGGGTCAGCCGCACCACGGCACGGCCCTCCTGCTCGCCGGCGAGCGACGCGGCGTATTCGCTGCCGAGGAAATCGAAGGCATGGACGGGGTTATTGAGGATATTGCGGCTGTCGGTGTCGACCACGTCGATCGTCACCTCGCGGCGGCGGTTGTCCACCTCGTAGCGCACGGCTCCGTCGCAGTAGACCTCGGCATCGCCCAGCACGAGGTAATAATTCTCCCCCTCGACGGCATAGCGCCCGCGCGTGACGTATTCGTCCGAGCGCACCTCGAACGACACCCCGTAGGCACCCAGCGCCCGGAAGCCGTCGCTGACCCCGGCCAGGATCGCGTCGGCACGGTCGGCGGCCGGGACATTATTTGCGGCAGCCGGAACATTGACAGCGGCCGGGACTGCGGCGACGGATTGCATCGCGGAAAGCAGCAACAGGAGGGACAGGAGTCGTTTCATGGCAGCATCAGAATAGGCCCAGCTCCTGCAACTTGGCTTCGAGCGAGGGCATGTCATGGAAAAGGATGTCGCGCGGCTTGGCTCCCTGCTGGCGGCCGACGATGCCGGCACGTTCGAGCTGCATCATGATGCGCCCGGCACGGTTGAAGCCCACCTCGTAGTTGCGCTGGATCATCGAGGTCGAGATATTGCCGCCCGAAACGGCGTCGCGGGCGATCTCGGCGAAGAGTGAATCGTATTTCACGGGGGCGGAGTCCTCGCTGCCCATGCTCCCCGAAGAATCGCCCGTATCGGGCGTATAGTCGGGCAGCGAATAGGCCGAAGTATAGCCCTGCTGCTTCGATATATACTCGACGATGCGTTCGACCTCCTTGGTTTCGACCAGCGCGCACTGGATACGGGTCAGTTCCCCGTCCTTCGAGAAGAGCATGTCGCCGCGGCCGATAAGCTGGTTGGCCCCCGGCTGGTCGATGATCGTACGCGAGTCGATCATCTGCATCACGCGGAAGGCGATACGCGCGGGGAAATTGGCCTTGATACCGCCCGTGATGACCTTCACGTCGGGGCGCTGCGTGGCGATGATCAGGTGGATGCCGACGGCACGCGCCTTCTGCGCGAGGCGCATGACGGGCCCCTCGACCTCGCGGGCGGTCATGATCAGGTCGGCGAACTCGTCGACCACCACGACGATATAGGGCAGGTAGCGGTGCCCGTTGAGCGGGCTGAGCCGCCGGGCGGTGAATTTCTCGTTGTACTCGGCGATGTTGCGCGCCCCGGCTTTCTTGCAGAGTTCCAGGCGGCTGTCCATCTCCGTGCAGAGCGAATTGAGCGTATAGACCGCCTTCTTGGGGTCGGTGATGATGGCATCGTCCTCGGACTCCATCTTGGCGAGGAAATGGCGCTCGATCTTGGCATAGAGCGAGAACTCGACCATCTTGGGGTCTATCATCACGAACTTGAGCTGCGCGGGGTGCTTGCGGTAGAGCAGCGAGGTGATGATGGCGTTCAGCCCCACGGACTTACCCTGTCCCGTGGCGCCGGCCACTAGCAGGTGCGGCATCTTGGCCAGGTCGAAGACATAGTTTTCGTTCTGGATCGTACGGCCGATCACCACCGGGAGCTCGGCCTTCGACTCCTGGAAACGCAGCGAACGCACGGCGGAGTACATCGACACCACCTGCTTGTCGCGGTTGGGCACCTCGATGCCGATGGTTCCCTTGCCGGGGATAGGGGCGATGATGCGGATACCCAGCGCCTTGAGGCTCTGGGCGATGTCGTTTTCGAGCCCCTGGATCTTCGAGATCTTGACGCCCTGCGCCTGCACGATCTCATAGAGCGTCACGGTGGGGCCGACCGTGGCTTTGATACGCTGGATGGGGATGCCGAAATTGCGGAGCGTGTCCTCGATCTTGGTCTTGTTCTCGAAAATCTCCTCGTCGCTCACTTCCGAGTCGGAAACATAGTCTTCGAGCAGCGTCACGGGCGGCTTGTGGTAGTTCACGAGGTCTTTCAGCGGGTCGTAGCTCTCGGTCGGGATCGCCTTTTCGTCGACCAGGCGGGCTTCGTTGGCCTCGACGGTCACGACGACGCCCCCGGCAGGAACGGGTATCTCGGTGAACGGCCCGTCGGGGAGCGGCTCCCCGGATACAGGAGCGGCAGCGGAGGGCATCCCGGCAACAGAGGGCATCCCGGCAACCGGGGCCGGTGTCCGGACAGGTTCTTCCCCGCCCAGGGATAATTCGGTGAAAGGTTCGTCGGACACGGGCGCAGCAGGCCGGACAGCAGTGCCGGCGGCAGGACGCACCGCGGGGCGTTCCAGCTCGACAAGCCCGCTGGGGCCGATCACCAGCCGGCCTTCGGGGCGCGACAGGTCGACCTCGGTAAACTCGCCGTCGTCATCGGATGCGGCGGCCTCTGCCGCCTGCGGGGCTTCGGGCACAATGGGCATGCCGTCGGGGCCCAGTTCCACGAACGGATTGTCGTCCGCATCGCGGCGGGCGGCCTGCGGGGCGGCGGGAGTCCCGGCGGCAGCAGGCCCGGGAGTACGCACGGCGCGGGGCATTTCCGGCACCGGACGCTGCACGGCCAGTTCGGGTTCGGGACGGCGCACGACCACCTCGGGCTCCGCCTTCACGGCAGACTCCACGGCCGGAGTGTCGGCCGACCGCCTGGCAGGCCTCTCCCCGGGATTCCCGGCGGATTCCGCGGCTACGGCAGCCGCATCCCCGGCGGCATCGGACGTTTGCCCGTGCGCGTGCACGACCTTATGTTTGACGATCTCTACGATCCTGCCGCTCTTGTCGACCATGACGTTGCCCGCACGGTTGACCTTGTTGATGAAGTTGCGGTTGATGAATACCCCCGTAAGGATCCAGCAGCCCAGCAGCAGGATCAACGTCCCCAGCACCCCGATATGCGTGCGCAGCAGCGCTGCGGTCTCGATGCCGAAGGCACCGCCCCACCCCGTCGAACTGCAAAGGCTCCACTTGTCCGAGAAGGCGAAGCCCAGCGTCAGCGAACCGAGGATCAGGATGAGGAAAAGCGAGAGGATCGAATGGTTGAACAGCAGCGGGCGCTGGCGGATGACGCGCACGCCGACGAGCACCACCATCACCGGGATCAGAATGCCGGACACGCCGAACGAGTTGTCGACCAGCAGGCGTCCCAGCCTGGCACCCGCCCAGCCGCAGAGATTTCCGGGCTCGACGCCCAGCGTGGCACGTTCCTCGGGCGAGAGCAGCAGCCCGCTCTGGTCGGCCGCCCAGGTAAAAAACGAGAACAGTACGGCCGAGGCGGCGAACACCCCGATGAAAAGCAGCAGCAATCCTGCGACCCAGCGCGCACTGTCGCTGTTGGAACGCTGGACTTTCTGCCGTCCGTTGGGGGATGAGGATGTATTTTTAGATGCCATCTGTGTTGCGCTTGATTTTTATCAAGCGAAGTTACGCATTTTTTTCGACATTTCGGAATATCGCGATGTAAAATCGGGTTCGGAAGCGAATCCGGCGCTATTAAAGTGCCCCCAAGGCCTTGCGTTCCAGGCGGAGGCGGTAGGCCTCGTCGGCAAAGGTGCGGAACGTATATTCCGCGCGGTGGGCGGGGTCGACGTGCAGGCCGTAACGGTCGAGCAGCTGCACGACGCGGCGGGCGACGGCGGGCGAAGGGTCGACGACCGTGACGCCGCGGCCCGCGACGACACGTTCGAGGACGGGAAGCAGGAAAGGATAGTGCGTGCAGCCGAGCACGATCTGGTCGGCCCCGTGCTCCAGCATCTCCGCGACGGCGGCACGGACGGTAGCCTCGGCCTCGGGCGTAGCTTCGAGGTCGTTTTCGACCAGTTCGACGAAGCCCCGGCCTGGCGCCGTGACAAGGTCTACGCCGTCGCCGTACCTGGCCGCCGTGCGGCGGAAGAGCTCGCCGTCGAGGCTCCGTTCGGTAGCCAGTACCCCCACCACCCCGCTGCGGGTCGCCAGGCAGGCGGGTTTCACGGCCGGCTCCATGCCCACGATCGGCATGGGGGCGTATTTTTCGCGCAGGAAGTCGATGGCGGCGGCCGTAGCGGTATTGCAGGCCACGACGACCAGCTTGCACCCCTGCGCCACAAGGAAGGCGACCGCTTCGTCGGCAAGGCGCCGCACCTCCTCGCGGGGGCGCGACCCGTAGGGGCAGTTCTTACCGTCACCCAGGTAGACGAGCGACTCAGCGGGGAGCGCACGCCGCACCTCGCGCCAGACGGTCAGCCCGCCCAGCCCCGAATCGAAAACACCGATGGGTGCATTATTTGAAAGTTTATCCACGTCTTTCAGGAGTTGCAGCATATCATCGTCCGCGGCACGGCCGCGTCGTATCGTTCGCTGCGGTTTCCGCGCCCCCGGGTACTCCCGGGGCCGCAGCCGCAGGGTCTTTTCTATTTCAGGCCGAGTTGCCTCAGGATATGCTCCACGACCTGGTCGTCGGACATCGCATCGCAGTCGACGACCAGATGCGCCTGCGCATAGAAGGGTTCGCGCACGGCCATATCGCGTTCCATGAAAGCGACCAGTCCGGCATCGTCCAGCCCCCGCAAGCGGGGACGTTTCCGGCGTCCGTAGGGGCTCAGGCGGCGGGCGATTTGCTCCGCAGTGCGGTGCAGGAAGACGGTATGCCCCACGCCGTTCATGCGCTGCATGTTATCGCTCCAGGTGGGGAGCCCCCCGCCCGTCGAGACCACCGTTTCGCCGCCTGCGGCGATCGCCCGTTCGAGCGCTTCGCGCTCCGCTTCGCGGAACCGTGCCTCGCCTTCATAACGGAAGACATCGGCCACGGAGGCTCCCGCCTGCTCCTCGACCAGCGCATCGGTATCCACGAAGCCGACGCCCAGCCTGCGCGCCAGCTTGCGCCCGAGGGTGCTCTTGCCGCATCCCATGTAACCGACCAAAAAGAGGGGTTTCATCGCCGGCAGGTCAAAACAGGTTCAGTTGTTCGGGGTCGATCACCTCGTCGGCATCGCCCCGGGCGCGTTCGATCTCGAACTCCACCCCGCCGGAAACAGCCGCAGCGTCGCCGGCACCGGCATCCGCCGCCCCGTCATCCGCCCCGCCGCCGGAGAGCAGGCCGTCGGGAATCTCCCCGGCATCGCCGTCATCCGAAGGTTCGGACTCGGGCGGCAGTTCGGGTTCGATGAAGCGCAGCGTAGCGACCTCGTAGGTCGTCAGGCGCTTGCCCTTGGCGCGGTGGCTCTTGACGCCGACGAATTCGTCGACGTCGACCTCGTCCGCTGGACGCGACGCATGCGCCCCCTTGTAGGTGATTTCGAGTTTGGCGCCCGTGCGTTCCGTCACGGCGACCAGATCGGCCTGTCCGTCCTCGTCGAGGAAGAACTGCATCTTGTCGCTCATCTCGGCCGTGAAGCGCTTCATGTAATAGAACTGCTGCGAGCGGTCGTAGTAGCAGACGCTGTAAACGCGGTCGGGCTCATAGCGGCTCACGCGCACGGTCTCGTCGGGGAAATGCTGCCCGAGGTCGTAACCCGTGATATAGTACTGGTTCTTCGACGTCCAGACGATGATCCGGTCGTCGCCCTTGAACTCGCCCAGCAGCTTGCCGCGGCCGTCGGCGTTCAGGCGGCGGACATCCTCGTCGAACCAGACGTTCTGGCCGCCGAGCGTCGAGGTGCCGCGCTCCTTGAGGACGATCTTGTGGATGCCGTAGCGCGAGAAGAGGTTGCCCTGGCTCTGGCGCCCCTTGATGGCGAGGGTCGAGAAATCGAGGTCGACGATCACCTTTTTCAGGCGCGGACGGGGCTTGAAGTAAACCTTCAGCACCTCGGCCTCACCGTTCGGATTGACAGACATATAGAGTATCTCGCTCTTGGGCGTGCCCTTGGTGATGTCGTACTCCTTGTCGCGCGTGATGGCCTTGATGGCGCAGCGCTTCATCATGATCGGGCCGTTCTTGCCGTCGCGGTACAGCACGTTGTAGATCGTGCGCTCGTCGTTGCGCTTGAAGACCCCGATGTAGTAGATGCCCTTCTCGAAGAAGGCCTTGTCGCTCACCTTGGTGATGACGTAGCGGCCGTCCTTCGTGAAGACGATCACGTCGTCGATATCCGAGCAGTCGCATACGAATTCGGCGTCCTTCATCGACTTGCCGATGCCGAAGAAGCCCTCGGCGCGGTCGACGTAGAGCTTGGCATTGGTCACGGCGACCTTCGTGGCCTCGATGTTGTCGAACTCACGCAGCTCGGTGCGGCGCTCCTTGCCCTTGCCGTACTTGTCGCGGATACGCTCGTAGTAGGCCACGGCGTACTCGGTGAGATGGTCGAGGTCGTACTGCGTGGCCTTGATGTCCTCCTCGATCTGACGGATCTCGTTGTCGGCCTTGTCGCTGTCGTAACGCGAGATGCGGATGAACTTCAGTTCCGTCAGGCGCTGCACGTCGGAGAGCGTGACCTCGCGGCGCAGCCGTTTCTTGAACGGCTCCAGCCCCTTGTCCACGGCGGCGTAGGCCTCTTCGCGGCTCTTGCAGCCCTCGATGAGCTGGTAGAGCTTGTTCTCGATGAAAATGCGTTCGAGCGACGCGGCATGCCAGGCTTCGTTCAGTTCGCCGAGCCGGATCTCCAGCTCGCGCCCCAGCAGCCACTTGGTATGCTCGGCCGAGCGACGCAGGATCTCGCTCACGCCCAGGAAATGGGGTTTCTCCTCCCAGATGACGCAGGCGTTGGGGGCGATCGAAACCTCGCAGTCGGTGAAGGCGTAGAGGGCGTCGATGGTTTTGTCGCTCGACTCGTCGGGCGAAACCTGGATGATGATTTCGACCTTGTCGGCCGTATTGTCATCGACCTTCCTGATTTTGATCTTGCCCTTATCGTTGGCCTTGATGATCGAATCCTTGATCGACTCGGTGGTCGTGGTATAGGGGATTTCGGTGATGGCGAGCGTGCGTTTGTCGATCTTCGAAATCTTGGCACGCACCTTCACCGCCCCGCCCCGCAGGCCGTCGTTATAGCGGCTCACGTCGGCCATGCCGCCCGTCGGGAAGTCGGGGTAAAGCTGGAATTCGCGCCCTTCGAGGTGTGCGATGCAGGCATTGATGAGCTCCACGAAGTTGTGGGGCAGGATCTTCGACGCCAGACCCACGGCGATGCCGTCGGAGCCCTGCGCCAGCAGCAGCGGAAACTTGATCGGCAGCGTGACGGGTTCCTCCTTGCGGCCGTCGTAGGACAGCATCCACTCGGTGGTTTTCTTGTTGAAGACCACTTCGGAGGCGAACTTCGACAGGCGCGCCTCAATGTAACGCCCCGCGGCGGCCTCGTCGCCCGTGAGGATATTGCCCCAGTTACCCTGGCAGTCGATCAGCAGGTCTTTCTGCCCCAGCTGCACCAGTGCGTCCTTGATCGACGCATCGCCATGCGGGTGGTACTGCATGGTCTGTCCCACGATGTTGGCCACCTTGTTGTAGCGTCCGTCGTCGACGACCTTCATGGCGTGCAGGATACGCCGTTGCACGGGTTTGAGGCCGTCCTCGACATGGGGTACGGCGCGTTCGAGGATCACGTACGAAGCGTAGTCCAGGAACCAGTTCTTATACATGCCCGTCAGTTTGCGCACGCCCCCTTCGTCCTGCGTCAGGCGGTCGAACTTGCCCGCCCTGGCCGGGGCGTCGGCCGCAGGGGCCGCGTCGGCCGCATTGCCGGCGGTCTGAGGGGTCGGGGCCTCTTCGTTGAGCGGCTCGTCCCGCCCGATGGTATCTTTTTCTTCTGCCATATTGCTTAGTTGATTGCGAGATCCTGCTCGACGATGTCCTCCTCGATGCGCAGGTTGTCGATGATGAAGCCCTGCCGTTCGTAGGTGTTCTTGCCCATGTAGAACTCCAGCAGGTCGTGGATCGGGTCGTCCTTGGTGATGCGAACCTTGTCCAGGCGGATGTTCTCGCCGATGAATTCGCGGAACTCGTCGGGCGAAATCTCGCCGAGGCCCTTGAAGCGCGTGATCTCGGCATTGGCGCCGCAGCGTCCGACGGCCTTCTGCCGCTCCTCCTCGGAGTAGCAGTAAAACGTCTCCTTCTTGTTGCGGACGCGGAACAGGGGGGTTTGCAGCACGAACAGGTGCCCCTGGCGGATCACGTCGGGGAAGAACTGCAGGAAGAAGGTCATCATCAAAAGGCGGATGTGCATGCCGTCGACATCGGCATCGGTGGCGATGATCACCTTGTTATAGCGCAGGTTGTCCATCTCCTCCTCGATGTTGAGCGCAGCCTGCAAGAGGTTGAACTCCTCGTTCTCGTAGACCACCTTTTTGGTCAGCCCGTAGCAGTTGAGCGGCTTGCCGCGCAGCGAAAAGACAGCCTGCGTGCGCACGTCGCGGCTCTTGGTGATCGAACCCGAGGCCGAGTTGCCCTCGGTGATGAAGATCATCGACTGTTCGGCCAGCTCGTGCTTGTCGGTGCGGTGTATCTTGCAGTCGCGCAGTTTCTTGTTGTTGAGCGAAACCTTCTTGGCCGTCTCGCGCGCCTTCTTCTGGATGCCCGAAATGGCCTTGCGCTCCTTCTCGTTCTCGACGATCTTCCGCTGGAGCACCTGCGCCGTCTCGGAATGCTTGTGCAGGTAGTCGTCGAGGTGCTTGCCCAGGAAATCGACGACGAAATTGCGCATCGACACGCCCGGCTCGATCTCCTTGGAGCCGAGTTTGATCTTGGTCTGCGATTCGAAGACCGGGTCGGTGACCTTGACCGAAATGGCGGCGATGATCGACGTGCGGATGTCCGAAGGATCGTAGTCCTTGTGGTAGAACTCCTTGACGGTCTTGGCGATGGCCTCGCGGAAAGCCGCCTGGTGCGTACCGCCCTGCGAGGTGTACTGGCCGTTGACGAACGAGAAGTAGCTCTCGCCGTAGCCCGTGCCGTGGGCGATGGCCACCTCGATGTCGTCGCCCGAAAGGTGGATCGGCGCATAGAGCGGCTCTTCGGTCATGTTTTCGTTGAGCAGATCCAGCAGGCCGTTTTTCGAAACGTAGCTGTTGCCGTTGAAATTGAACGTCAGCCCCAGGTTCAGGTACGTATAGTTGCGCACCATCTGCTCGACGTATTCGAGGTTGTAGGCATACTCGCCGAAGACCTCCTCGTCGACGCGGAACGAGATGAAGGTGCCGTTTTTCTCGCGCACGCCGCTCTCCCACCTGTCGCTCACCTCGAGCCCCTTGGCGAAGGTCACCGTGCGGGCCTCGCCGTCGCGTACCGAACGGGCCGTGAACTCGCCGGAAAGCATGTTGACGGCCTTAACGCCGACGCCGTTCAGGCCGACGGTCTTCTTGAAGGCCGAGCCGCCGTACTTACCGCCGGTGTTCATCTCGCTGACGGCCGCCGCGAGCGATTTGAGGGGGATGCCGCGGCCGTAGTCGCGCACCGACACCACCTTGTCCTCGATCGAAATGTCGATCTGGCGGCCGGCCCCCATGATGAATTCGTCGACCGAATTGTCGACGACCTCCTTGATGAGGACGTAAATGCCGTCGTCGGCCTGGGTGCCGTCGCCCAGCTTGCCGATATACATGCCGGGGCGCAGACGGATATGCTCCCGCGGCGAAAGCGTAACGATGGCGTCGTCGCCGTAGCTGTCGTTAGGATTGGTATTGAGTAAATCTGCCATAGTCTATTTTCGGTTTCGGATCTGGGCAAGGGCCGCGCTCATGGCGTCGTGCACCTCCTCCATCAGCACGTGCGTCTCGGTCGAGACGACCTTCGCGGCCGGTACGGGGGGCAGCACGCGGATGGTGATGCGGTTGCCCCAGTTGAACATCGCGTTCTTGCGGATAAGCGTCTTGGTGCCGTCCAGCACCACGGGGAGTATCTCCACGCCCGCCTCCCGGGCCAGCGTGAAGGCGCCCGCCTTGAAGCGGTGTATCTCGCCGTCTTTCGAACGCGTACCCTCGGGGAAGACGGCGACCGAAGCGCCGCGCGAGATCCACAGCTTGCCGTCGCGCACCATCTGCTCCAGCGCCTCGGAGGCGCGGCCGCGGTTGATGCAGATGTCGCCGTGGAGGATAAGGTACTGCCCGAAGAAAGGCGTCTTGAAGACCTCGCGCTTGGAGACCCAGCGGAAATTGAGCGGGATGTAATAGAGCGTCGGGATGTCGATCACCGTATTGTGGTTCAGCACGATGACGTAGCTTTTCTTCCGGTCGACATGTTCGAGCCCCTCCACACGCTGCCGCCAGCGGGGCGGAATGGCGAAGAAGGTGCGCACCAGGATGCGTGACAGCTCGTGCACCACGCGGCGGCCCTTGTCGAAGGGATAGCACACGACCAGCGCCAGGGCCGACAGGATCATGAAGAAGGTGCACAGCAGCACCAGGAAGATATAATAAACCGCGCTTATCATAGTTTCAGCATTTTTTGCCGGGCATTCCCGCCCCGCCGTGCCTGCCCTGCTGCCGGATCGCGTCGGAAACGGCATGGCGGAGCGTTCGGAATCACATCGGGGGACAATGAGCCATAATAATTCAATCTGCAAATTTAGGAATTATTCGCGGGATTCCAGCCTCGCGGCGCACGATTTTTCAACAAAATTTCGACGACACCTATTTTATCGGGGACAGCCCTCCCCCGCTTTCCGCGACGCAGAAAGCGTACGCCGACAACTATACAAAGGCGGAATGCTGACGGGGGTGCGGGACGCGGCAGCCGGCCGGTCGCCGCAGGTAATAGGCAGCAAAGCGGGAGATTCCGTTTTGAATTTCCTGCCTTTTTTATAACTTTGTGCCATACATATTAGCGAAAGCTATTGTTTTTGGGTAGATAAAACGACCAATTTTAACGAAGCCAAGAAAACAGTAGTATTCCCGCGTCACGCGCGGGCTCTACCTGTTTGGCTTCGGGTGCTTGGTCGTACCCATCTACCGACAGAGGGGAGTCCGCGTTTTTTCATGCATGAACGGCCGCCCCTCCCCGGGAAAGGATAATTTTTTTCGTAAAATTTAGTACTATGTATTGCAAAGTACAAATATTTTTACATATCTTTGCCTCGTCAACTAAAATGCAGTGCAGATTACAAACAACGACAGAATAGTATGAAAAAACTTATCTTCCTCATCGTAATACTGGCGCTGGCCGCCGCAAACGCATTCGCAGCCCGCATCTATCCGGCCGAGGGCCGCGTGGTGGACGAACAGGGACAGGCCGTGGAGTACGCTACGGTCGTGCTGCTGAAAGGCAGCGACCAGGTGGCGGGCATGGCCACCGACGACACGGGCCGCTTCGTGCTGAAAGTGCCTTCGGGCGAGTATACCCTGTCGGTACAATACCTCGGGTTCGACCCCGTCGTGCGGCAGGTGCGGGTCGAGGAGAACAACGACCTGGGCGAGATCGTGATGAAAAGCTCGACGACCCGGATCGAAGGCGTGGGGGTCAAGGCGCAGCTCATCCGCCGCGAGGCCGACCGCTTCGTGGTCGACGTGGCCAACGCACCGGCGGCGATCGGCAAGGACGGCATCGAGCTGCTGGAACGCGCACCGGGCGTTTGGATCGACGACGAGAAGATCTCGATAAACGGCAAGTCGGGCTCGAAGGTCTATGTCAACGACCGCGAACTGCGCATGGAGCCCGAGCAGCTGCTCACCTACCTGCGCTCGCTGCGCGCCGAGGAGATCCAGAAGATCGAGGTCGTACCGACGACGGGCGCCGACTACGACGCCGATTCATCGGGCGGCATCATCAGGATCACGCTCCGCAAACGCCGCGAGAACGGGTTGGACGGGTCGCTGTCGATGCGCACCACACAGAACGGGCGCCACCACTTCTATACGCCGAGCGGCAACATCAACATCCACACGGGGCGCCTCGACCTCTATGCCTCGGCGTGGGCCGACCTGGGAAAGGACACGGCCGTCTCGGACGAACACACCGACTACACCACGGGCGACACGAACCTCACGTCCCATTCGGAAATCGCCGAACGCGACCGCAACTTCGGCGGCAGCATCGGCTCGGTATTCGAAATAAGCCCCAAGCACAGCATCGGCGCAGAGTTCGAATACTGGCGCAACAACGAAAAGGGCCCGAACGACTCCTACACCGACTTCACGGACGCGGGCGTCGTGACCCGTACGCAAAGCCGTTACGACACGCGCAACATCCGCAACAACTATTCGGCGACGTTCAACTACATCTACAAGCTCGACACGCTCGGGTCGACGCTCAAGCTGCTGGCCGACTACACGCGCCGCGAAACGGAGGCCGGCAACGACAATTTCAGCCGCATCACCTCCCCCACCACGGCCGTCGACTCGACCTACCGCGACAACTCGTCGAGCCTCTACGACATCACGACCGCCACGCTGGCCCTCGACAAGAAATTCTCGCCCCGCTGGTCGCTGCGCGCAGGCGCCAAGTTCACCTACAACGACATGCACAACGACGCGCTCTACGAATACGTGAAGGACGGCGCGTGGGTGCGCAACGACAACCAGAGCTTCACGATCAACTATACGGAGAACATCGCGGCGGCTTACGGCATCGCCTCGGCCAACCTCGGGCGCTGGAGCCTCGTGGCAGGGCTGAGGGGCGAATATACCCACACCCGGGGCAAGGGCGGCGACATCTCGCAGAACTACTTCAGCCTCTTCCCCAACGCGAACGTCTCCTATGCCCTGACCAAAGACGGGGCCTACTCGCTCATCGCCCAGTATGCCCGCACGATCGAGCGCCCGCGCTTCTGGAGCCTCAACCCGCAGCGGTTCCAGATCTCGGACTACACCTACCAGACGGGAAACCCCGAACTCGACCCGGCTTACAAGCAGGACATCAGCCTGACGCTGGTGCTCAAGCACAAGTACACCCTCACGGGCGGCATGACGATCCAGCGCGACGAGATACAGCAGACGATACGCCCCGACGCGGACGACCCGGCGCGCCTGTGCCTGGCGTGGACCAACTTCGACACGACGAAAAACTATTACCTCACGGCCAACGCACCGTTCCAGTTCACCAAATGGTGGACGATGAATCTCAACCTCACCTACATCCGGCAGGGACAGCGCATCGACGAGCACAGCGCCGAAAAACATTACAACTTCTATTTCGTAAACAGCTCGACGACCTTCTCGCTGCCCGCGAAATTCTACATCGACCTGTCGTACCGGTTCCAGAGCCGCATGGACTTCGGCAACTGCTGGGTAAAACCGCTCCATTTCCTGAACGCAGGGATCAAGAAGCGTTTCGGCGACAAGTTCACCGCCTCGTTCTCGGTGCGCAACCTGATCGAGCGCCCGCAGCACATCGGTGCCCGCGGCGACGGGTTCGTGCGCATGGTCGACGTCAAACAGCAGTGGAACGACCGCAGCTTCACGATCGGGGTGACCTACAACTTCAAGTCGGGCAAAACCTTCAAACGCAAGGCGGTCGAAGCAGGTTCGGCCGACGAGAAGAACCGCCTGTAAAGCTCCCGGGGCAGCATCACGGGACACACGACCCGGATCGCATGACCCGAAACACAATATCCCGGAACGTACACAGCACCGCGGCACACAACATCCCCAAACGTGCACAGCAGGACACAGCATCGCGGGATACAACCCGGATCGCGTGACGGGGAACACAGCAACCCGAAAAGCAGCATCCTGAAACGCCCCCTC
>ENA-OOUT01000140-OOUT01000140.1-human-gut-metagenome-genome-assembly--contig:-NODE-140-length-21275-cov-2.425495_pt1 | contig 21275 bp, 9 predicted proteins | sample MGYA00241549_ERZ501280 | MGnify/ENA primary metagenome ERZ501280 (study PRJEB25962, sample SAMEA2042281) | human gut metagenome | biome: human gut; feature: human-associated habitat; material: faeces...
ACAAAAGAGACTCCCATCTGTACTTCCACCTGCTCGCCTTCTTCGGTATCGAATGTAAGATAGGCGCCGATATCATCTCCCGCCAGTTCCTTCTGGTAGCGGGTGTAAAGTTTGTAGCGTCCGTTATCGGGGTCCCATTCGGCCTCTACACCGGTCATGGGGCGCTGCTTCTTCCAGTAGCCCGAAGCGGCGGGCTGCTTGTTGACACGCATCACAAAGTAGATGGGAAAAACGGCTTGTGGGTTGTAGCAGAAAGTACCCAGCAGCTTCATACCTTCAAACTCGCATTTACCCGTCTGGCGCAGAAAAGCTCCCGATTCATTGGTCAGGCCTTCGCCCAGGTTCAGCAGCACATGGCTCTGCCCGGCAGGAAAGGTGAAACGCGCCACACCCGTGCGAGGAGTTGCCGTCACTTCCGTCTTCACATTGTAGCGGGTCAGGAAGTTGCTGTAATATCCGGGGGATGCCTGCTCGTCCTTATAGCGGCTTCCATATTCCTTATAATCTACGGACAGCTCTCCCGTAGTGGGCATCAGCAGCAGAGAACCCAATTCCGGACAGCCCACACCGCTCAAATTGACATGCGAGTATCCGGTGAAGAAACAATTGTGATACTCATAGGGAGTAGACCACCAGCGGGCATCTTTATCGTATTTGTTGTCCTCCGAACCCATCACGTTGAAGGGCACTACGGACATCATTCCATTGGGACAGACGGCTCCCGGATTCGTGGTACCGAAGTTAGTGGTACCGACAAAAGGATTCACATAGTCCGCAGGATGCTTCTCCGCAGCCATAGATGCCGTGAGCATTCCAAAGGAGATGATACAGAAAGTAATCAGTCGTTTCATAATATAGTAAGGATTTGTTCTTTATTAGTTAGTGAGCACGCTACCCATGCCGGTGTCATTGCATGCACTCTGCAAAGTTATTGCAAACGGTCTGCAGTGACACTGCAAACTACTTTGCAGTAGCGCTGCAACAGTTTTGCAGTGACGCTGCATCAGCTTTGCAGTGGCGCTGCAACGGCTTTGCAGTAGCACTGCAAAAAGCATGCAGTATCTTTGCAGTGATATTACACTAAGTATAAAGCAGTTACGGCAGGCGCTTTTCAGCAATACCGAGCGCCTGCCAACTGCTTGGTACTTACAAAATACTTGTGCGCTTCGTGAACTCCAGAATCTCACGGATATACCCAAAGGCAAGCCCCACTACCGTATCGGCTGCACCGTAGTATACAGCTACACGTTCTCCATCTTGCAACGCTGCGCAAGGGAACACCACGTTGGGAACATCACCTTGCAACTCATAAGGAGCAGCAGGCGCAAGCAGATACTCACGGGTGCGGTAGAGCAACTTGGCAGGATTGTCCTTATCCAGAATAGCTGCTCCCATGGAGTAACGGAAACCGTTACAAGTGGTTATCACGCCATGATAGAACATCAGCCAACCCTCGTCCGTGAGGAACGGTACCGAACCTGCCCCTATCTTGGTACACTGCCAGGCACTTTCGGGGAAAGGCGTAGGAGCCATCACATGGCGGTGTTCGCCCCAGAATTTCATGTCAGGGCTGAAGCTAATGTAGATGTCGCCAAAAGGAGTATGTCCGCTATCGCTGGGACGGCTCAAGAGCGCATATTTGCCATCGAACTTCTGAGGCAACAACACACCGTTGCGGTTGAAAGGCAAGAAAGCATTCTCGCACTGGAAGAACTCCTTGAAATCGAAAGTATAGCCGATGCCGATGGTGGGGCCGTAGTAGCCGTTACACCACGTAATCCAGTAGCGGTCCTCAATCCATGTCACGCGCGGATCGTATTTATATTCGGACTCTATCATGTCCGTATTCCCGGCCTTGAACTTGATTGGCTCATGCTCTATTTCCCAGTGGATGCCGTCCTTGCTGAAACCGGCAAAGATATTCATCTGCACCGCCCGGTTGTCACAACGGAACACACCGGCATAACCATCCTTAAACGGAACCACCGCACTGTTGAAAATGCTGTTCGACGACGGAATATGGTAGCGGTCTATTACGGGATTCTCCGAATAACGCCACATTACATCTTTACAGCCTGCCGGCCGTTCTTCCCAAGGCATTGTGATTTTGTTGCTCATAATTGCTCTATATTATTAATTGGTTATTGTTGTTTCTTCTCATCGGCATACGTAAATGGTATGAAGTACGTAATGAGGAACGCCGGAATGGTGGCAAACAGCGTGAAGGTAAAGAACGCCTCGTACCCCAACCAGTCGCTGACAAAACCGCTGATTGTGCCCGGCAACATCACACCCAGATTCATGATGCCCGAAGCAAAGGCATAATGTGCCATCTGGTGCTTTCCCGGCGCCACCTGCTGCATCATGAACAAAGTCAGTCCCACAAAACCAAAACCATAACCGAAGTACTCGAGCACGATGGCACTACCTATCAGCAACCCGCTTTCCGGCTGGTACATGGCAAGCAGGGTATACGCTACAAAAGGCAGATTGAAGATGCAGCACAGAGAGAACAGCGTCCGCCGCAATCCCCGGTGCGAAATGTAATAGCCTGCCAACAGTGACCCCAGCACAAAGGCTGCCGCCCCATAAGTGCCGTAGTACAAACCTATCTGCTGCTCATTCAGTCCCAAGCCACCTGCCGAACGCTCCGCCTTCAAGAAAAGAGGGACAATCTTCATGACAAAACCCTCGGCAAGGCGATAAAGGATAATGAACGCTATATAGTACCAGATGTGCTTCTTCAAGAAGAAATCCTTGATTACCGCCACCAACTGCTCCCACGTCTCTCTTGCCGACTTGGCGCCGGATGCGGCAGCACCGCCCGATGGCAGCATGCGCATTTGGTAGAAGCCAAGCAGCAGCATCACCGCCGCCAATATCAGCATCACCGTCATCCATGCATGCCGGGTAGCCTCGTGGCGGACTGCCTCTGTGGCACCCTCCACCCCACCGAAACCTACCAGCAAGGCACCTGCCAGCCAGACCAACCCGCCGGACGCCACAATCTTCGCTATATTGTAGAAGGCTCCCTGCCAACCGATATACTTGGCCTGGTCCTGCTTGTTCAGTTCCGACATGTAGACACCATCCGTAGCCACATCGTGCGTGGCTCCGCTGAAAGCAATCACTGCCAGCAGCGCAATGCATATCGCAAAAAAGAACGGTAACTGCAACGCCAAAGCCACCAGAGCAAAACCTGCTCCGGTAACCATCTGCGTCAGTACCACGAAAAACTTCTTCGTCTTGAACATTTCAAGGAACGGACTCCAAAGGAACTTCAGCGTCCAGGGCATCATGATGAGCGACGTCCACAGAGCAATCTGCGCGTCACCGATACCCAGCCCCTTGAACATCAACACAGAAACCATGTTCAGCACCACAAACGGCAATCCCATGGCAAAATATACGGTGGGGACCCACGATATAGGATTATGATTTTTTCGGCTCATCCCTTCTGTATATTATCTGTGTCACTTCAACGGTTCACTGCCCATAGTCAGCTCCAGCGTACCGCCGTCCACTATATCCTGATGCGTGAAGAATGGAGTCTCCAACTTATTGCCGTTCAGCACAATGCTCCGCACATACTTGTTGTCGCGGCTGTTGTTGTGGGCTATCACCTTGAACGACTTGCCGTCTTTCAGATGAACGGTCGCCTCGTTGAACAGCGGGCGTCCGATGGAATATACCGGCTTGCCGGGGCATACCTGATAGAAGCCCATCGCATTCAGAATGTACCATGCAGACATCTGTCCACAGTCTTCATTGCCCGAAAGTCCGTCGGGGTTGTTGAAGTAAAGCGTATGCAGCACCTCATCCACAATCTCCTGCGTACGCCAGGGCTGGCCTACGTAGTTGTAGAGATGGGCAATGTGATGGCTTGGCTCATTGCCGTGGGCATACTGGCCTATCAGACCGGAAATATCCACCGAGGTCGATTCACCTTCCAGCTTGGAATCGGCCGTGAACAGAGAATCCAACTTGCCGATGAAGGCGTCGCGTCCTCCCATCAGTTCCACCAGTCCGTCCACATCGTGGGGAACGAACCAAGTCCACTGCCATGCCGTACCTTCGCAATAGTCATCATTACGGTGATTGGAAGCGCGGGGGTTGAAAGGCGTACGCCAGTTGCCCTCACTGTCCAGTCCGCGCATGAAGCGGGTACTCGGATCGAAATAAACTTTATATCCCTCGGCAAAAGCCGCATACTTATCGCGGTTGGCTTCGTCGTCCAAAGCACCTGCCAGTACGGAGATACACCAGTCATCGTAAGCATATTCCAAAGCTTTAGCCACAGATTCATTGTCTTTATCGCAAGGCACGTAGCCAATCTTGTTCTTCCAGTACTTGGCCTGCGGCATCAGATGCGGCACAACCAAAGGATGGGTGATAATACCCGTCGTATCGTATTCTGCCGTACGGAGGCAAGCCTTGTAAGCCTCCTGCACGTCGAAGTTACGGTATCCCTTTACATAAGAATCCGCTATGAGGGAGGCTGCATGATAACCAATCATGGTACCCGTATAGTTTCCGGCCAGTTCCCACATAGGCAGGACGCCGCCCTCGCGGGACTTCTGGATGAGCGAACGGATGAAAGCCTCGTTCAGTTCAGGATCAATAATCGTCATCAGCGGATGATAGGCACGGAAAGTGTCCCATAAAGAGAAAATGGTGTAGATAGGCTCGTCCACCCTGCCTTGATGGGGCTTCAAGTCCATACCAAAGTAACGTCCGTCAGCATCGGTAAACAAGTTGGGCTGCATACCCGTGTGGTAAAGTGCCGTGTAGAACATGGTACGCTGGTCGTTGTCCTTCGTATCGATGTCAATCTTGGAAAGATAAGTGTTCCACTGCTGGCGGGCAGCACGGCGCACACCGTCAAAATCCCATCCGGAGATTTCGGCTTCCACATTCTTGCGGGCACCGTCCATATCCACGGCAGACACACCTACCTTTACCAATACCTCCTCATTGGGCTCCGTCTGGAATTGCAGTAAAGCTTTAGCTGTAGGCAGAAGCGGACCGCCTTCGTCCAATGCCATGGAGTCCGTGACCAGCGTATAGGTGAATGGTTTGGAGAACTTGGCATAGAAGTTGATATACTGGTCGAAAGCCCAATATACAGTCTTCTTGCGTCCACGGATTTCAGTATCGCTGATTACTTCCAGCTCCATCTGTTCATTCTTCTGGCGCTGGATACTGTAATCCAGGTCGAGGATAAAACCTGCATCTTCCGCTTTCGGGAAGGTATAGCGATGAATCGCCGCACGTTTGGTAGAGGTCAGTTCGGCTTTCACCCCGTAGCGGTCCAAAAATACGGAATAATATCCCGGTTCGGCTGTTTCATTCTCGTGGGAAAAGGCAGAGGCGTACGCCATCTGCTGGCTCTTCGAGCCCATGGAGTGGTAATCCTGCCGACCTACAGTGGGCATCAGCAGCACATCCCCGTAATCGGCACAACCCGTACCGCTGACGTGGGTATGTGAAAATCCGTTGATAGTAGTATCTGCATAGTAATATCCGGAGCAGGCATCCCACTCGTAGATACGCGTGTCGGGGCTGGGCTGAATCATCCCGTTGGGAACTACCGCTCCGGGATAGGTATGCCCATGTCCACCCGTACCGATGAACGGATTGACGTAAGACGCATAGTCCGGTGCCGTCTGGGTACAGCTGCAAACCGCCCCCAGCAGAAAAAGTCCGCCCAACAGTATGGAACTAGATTTCATGTTTTTCTTCATATTGTTTATTGTATAAGTAGGTGTATAGCTTCATAATAGAATCTTGTTATATGAGAATGCTTGAGGAGGGCCGCCCTATTACTTTGAGCAAAGCCCTCCTTTGTTTCATGTATGAAAAGGTTCAAGCATCCGTTTTCCGAAACCTCAGTTTACGGAAAACACGGCATCAGCGTACCTTCTTCATCGTATAGTTCTCACTCACGAAGTAAGGAACATCGGGGAAGATGTCGGTCTCAATCTCACCGCCTACATACTTATAGGGATTGATAGCCCATCTGTTGCCTAAGCCATAGATATGCATATCACCGTTAGGAGCAATAGCACCATCCATATAGTAATCATCATAGTTAGGATATGCTTTCCACTGGAAATTCTTGCTGTAAGTACCGAAATGCATCTTGTAGGTAGCAGGGTCTTCAGCATCGCCCTCATGAATGGTTTGCGGATAGATGAGCAGTGCACCGTTATAGTAATCGCAATGCATCGGATACTTACCGGTGATTTCGGGGAAAGTACCCCAGTTGTAAACCACATATCCGGTACCTTCTTCATCCTTCTCTATAATTACATTCTTCTCAAACTCCTGACTGCCTTTCCAATCCCACCAGCGAGGATTGCCTTCTTCATCCACATAGGTAAAGAGAGAATTGCTGGAAGTTACCTTCCACTCGCCGACCAAATCTTCATAACCCAACATTTTGCCCTGATAAGCTTCACCGATACGGCTCCAGTACTTGCCGCTCCACTCCACTTCATCATCAAAAAGTACTTTACTTATTTCCGAAAGCAACGTATAATACTGATACACCAGCGGTTTGGGATTGTAGAACATCTGAATGCCATAACCTTCATCTTTCACTTTCTGGAATTTGCTCTTGTCAAATCCACTCCAACCTCCGTTCAACTCATCATTAATCTTCCAAGGCAGCGGAGCATACTTGGATTTGGGCAGGTTCTCAAAATGAGACTCTTCACGGCCAAAGGCTCCCTCGGGATTCTGATTCTGGTAGTAACCGTAGGTCATATAGTCCACAATGTCACCTACCTTCATACCCTCTACCTCACCGTCTGGAGAGTCGAGCGAACCATATTCATACACACCGATCAACTTTTTGTCAAACACTTGGCGGCATTCGTAAACCAAGCGCGCGAAGTTGGCACGTGAACGTTTTTCGAAGCCGGGACTGGGATTGGAGTTATTATAACTGGTGTACTCATCATCAAAGTCAATGCCATCCAAACCATAAATATCCAAGTAGGCTTTCAGTTCCTTGGCAAAGTCTTTGGCAGCAGCTTCCGAAAGGTTACCCATACCGGCCTCGTCATGGTTACCAAGAATAGTCATCACCACCTTAATGCCTTTAGCCTGCAAAGGACGGATGAACTTATCCGCATTTCTCAGCAAGAAGGAAACCTGGTCATTGCAGAAAACATGTACGCGACCGGTCTTGCTATCCACATTGATGTTGGCAGCAAAAATGCTGACTACATCAAAGAAAGGCTTTCCGTTGCTCTTCATGGTATATTCACCCATATTCAAGATGTTCTCGTCATTTACTTCCACAAAGCAATGTGTAAGTATATCACCCTTACTGATACTCTCAGGAATAGCAGCCAAAGGCTTTACCAAGTAAATATATTCCTGATTGTTTGTAGAAACTTCCACACCGTTATTGGCAGATGCAGAAACGGCAACAGCATAAGTCTGTCCGATTGTGCCTCCGGCATTGATATTCAGTTCCACAGAAGCCGACTTCTGTTCGCCCGCCTTGATAGTGGCAGTTCCACCGTTCGCCAGGCTCAGCTTATCGGCGGGATACATTTTATAGCTTGTTCCATTCTTCTTATTGTAAGCCTCCAAAACGTCTTCGTCCACTTTGAAGGTCACCGTAACATCCTGCTCTGCAGCTTTGCTCAGTTCAAAATAGAGATGTCCGGTAGCAACCTTGTCGCCAAAAACAGAAATCGGAGTAAGTTCACGTGCACCGGCGGCAGACTTTACATAGCCATACACGCCATCCACAGTATCCAGCTTGTCACTGTTGCCGGTGTTGATGACAACATCATCTTCACAACCGGTGAAGCATATTCCTGCACATGCAAAAGCCATTGCCAGCAAGCCTGATTTTACATGATTCATATATTTCATAATCAATATCTTTTTATTTGAATTAAGGTATAACTAAATTATTTAGCGGGCAGTTCCACAGCAGTCCAAGTCAATGATTCCACTGCAGTAGCATTGTTCTCATTTCCGCTATAATCGTGAATGGCAGTACCGGCGCCCTCATCGAACTTCCAGTAAGAAACCAGTCCGTCAGCATCCGGCTCTACCTGGTAGAAGTGGTCCTTTGCATTGATTTCTGCTGATGTCAACACCTTATTCCAGATACGCACCTCTGAGATATTACCTTCCAACCAACGGTCACGATTGTATGAATGGCCAATCCAGAATCCGTTACCTTCATCGGTCATGGTCTGGCCCCAGTTCACGACTCCGCAGTCCAAAGTAGTCTCCAGCATATTCTTACCATTGATGTAGATTATAACTGTTTTTGCATCCGCATCGTAGGTCACAGCGATATGTGTCCATTCGTTTGTCGGAATAACCAGACTCTCATCGGTCACATTGCCGCTATTTGTAGCCACCTGCAACTGGTTTTGAGGAATTCCGGCATCACCGATGCGGAGCAGGAACTTACCTTCGATACCCATAATGGAAGTCAGCATCTTGTCAAACTTGCTTACACGAATCAACGCTTCTGCCGTCAGCTTATTCATATTATTGGCTACATCTGGATTGGTCCAAGTTACGTAAACCAGATTCTTGGTAATATCAGGAACCGTATTAATCAATGCGGCACCCTTCAGCACGTAGTACATGGTACCGGAGCTCTTCAAGACTCCGATGCTTGCCTGGTCTACCGTAACCGGCAATACATATACCTTCTCACGGTCCAGCTCCGTCAAGTTCTTGAAGCTGACAGTGATGTCGTCTGAAATGACAGCACCGGCCAAAATGGTAGCCTGCGGAGTTTCTACCGTATAATAGTTTTCCGGCAGAGCCTCGGCTGTGTCATAATAGGTAGCGTTATAAGTAGCTACCAGTGAAGGGTCCGCCTTCAAGGCAATAGTTATATCCTGCGATTCAGGACGGGCCATTGAAATCCGGAATGAACCTTCCGTATCGGAAACAGTGTTTTTCAACAACACAGTACTGGTCATCGCCGAGCCGTTGATATACACCTGATTATCGAAATTCTCAACGTCATTATCATTACAAGCAGCAAATACACCTGCCAATAATGCCATCGATACTAAATATATACTTTTCAGTTTCATGATATTCTTTTATTTTTTAGGAGCAGGATTCATAATATTGATAGCTTCTCTCACGTATTGATAGGTATTGGTAGCATTGTAATAATCATTCTGCATGTTCTCAATAGCCAGACCAGCTTTTGTAAACTCTGCAGACGGTTCTGTCACCCAATAAGCAGCTTCCGACAGAGCTCTCAAAGCATTGTAATATCCGGTAGTCTTATCTGTTGTATCCAGAGAGACGGTAGATGCCGATACAATGAAGCGGTCAGCCGGAACACCGTCTGCCATCAAGGCCTGAAGCGCTTCTATCCCCAGTTGGGCAACATCCGTGACATCATTTGTAATCAAGATGATATGGTCACAAGAAGAGAGCACAGACTGGCCTATCAGGTTGGCAGGATACCCCTGGAACACCAGTTGCTTACCTGAATTGGCACTCTTCCAGTTGGATATCACACCGAAGAAAGTATCCTGATTTGCCTTTGCTTCAGCCTTGTCGGCTTCGGACATGTAGATAGGATTGCTACCACGATACTCGGCTACAATACCGTCGAAAGGTGCTTCAAGAGCTATCAGTCTGTTCAGCTCAGCCGACAGATAAGCCGAGAATGCAGATGTTTCTGTTCCTTCTTTCACCTTGTCGGTATGTTCCTTCAAGATATTGTCATAGCTGATGGAATAGAATACTTTCGTTCCCTTCTCATGTACATTTACAATATCTTCCAATTCGAATTCCACCAAATCGGGAGTAGTTGCGATAATTACGTCCAGGCTGTCGGGAACATCCGACATGTGCTGCCCACGGCTGAAAGGAACTTTCTCACTATTATCAAACCAGCCGTATACAATCTTATGGTCAGAATTCTTGTATTCCTGCAAGTTCTTCAGATACTTGGCATACAGTTCGGGAGACTGTTCGTCGATTCCGGGTTCTTTCAGTTTAATACTCTCTGAATCCGTCCAGTCGGAGCAGGCAGACAATGCCAATACGGAAAAAGCTGCCAGCACGATTCCTTTGAATGATTTCTTATATAATTTCATAATTATTCAGCATTTATTGTTATTATTTGCGTGCCCACCATACGTCAGTAGCCATGTTGTCCGGTCCACCCAGATAGTTGCTTACTGCCTCTTGCACGTTTTCAGTATTACTTGTATATTCTTCAGAAGGATAAGGCATACGGCGTGCACCTTTCTCGCTATCAACAATTCCACCGCTCAAGTTACCTTCACTGGTTGCAGGCAACAGTTTGGGATAGCCCGTACGGCGATAGTCAGCCCAAGCTTCGTTACCCAACGGCCAATTCGCAATCCACTTCTGGGTAATGATACGTTCCTGCTTTTCTTCCTTGGATGCCCCTTCATTCCACTTGACAGTAATGGCTGAAAGGTTCTTTTCATAAGTATTAAGACCGGCGGGATCTTTGTAAAGAGCAGGTACACTGCTTTCATCAGCCAGATAGCTGTCTACACCGGTAGCTCCCCACTGTTCGAAAGAGAGACGGACACCTTGTTCATAAAAATCAGCAGCGGTTCCTTTCATGTTGAAACCATAGATTGCAGTGGCTTCAGCACGCAAAAAAGCAACTTCTGCCGCATTCATCCAAAGCACGGGATCAGAAGAGGAAATCTTCACACGTGAATAATTGATGAAATACTCCTTCATCTTACTGAGGTTGATACCGCGACGTAATCCTACATAAGTCTCTCCAGGCCATTTTGATTCCTCAAAATAGCTGGCACGACGATTGTCGTTGTAACCGTTCATGTAGCAGATGATGTCGGCAGCAGGATGGGTATCACCACCTGAAGCTTCTTCATTGTAACGTACTGCCACAAACAACGGATTGCTAATTGTACCGAAATACTTCCATGTAGCATTGTCTGCATTTGTTTCAATCAGACCCAACTCGTGATTCACTGCACTTTCAGCCATTTCTTTAGCCTTAGCAGGGCTTACATTGGCAATACGGATAGCCAAACGCAGTTTCAATGAATTGGCAAACTTCACCCACTTCTGTACATTACCACTGTACACGAAATCTGCAGAAGCAACCAACGCCGCATTTCTGTTTTCAGTCAGCACCTCGATGGATTCGTCCAGTTCCTTGAAGAATGCGTTATATACTTCTTCCTGCGTATCATAAGGAATGGTAATCTTGCCATCCTGACCGATTTTAGAATAAGGAATAGGACCATACGCATCAGTCACGCGACTCATGGCAGCAACCTTTATGATTTGAGCAATGGCATAAGGAACCGGATTATTGGTATTCTCCGATACTTGTTTCACTGTGCTCAAGTTACCGTAAAGTGTTGAAATGATACGGTCACTTATCAAGAACACACGCGTCCAGTCATTTGTAGCATTAAAATTGGATATTGTATTGGACCAGCCGGCATTTGAATCGGCAAAATAACCTCCCAACGGTCCACCCAACAAACAATCAGTAAACTGTGCCGTATTGACATCTGATGAGATAACCGTACTTGCCAAGTTACTCATGGCAGAACCCAGTGCATAATCATCCGGAGTCAAATCACCCGGTTGATAAGGATTGGAGTTGATATCCATATAATTGCCGGTACAGGACATAAAGCCCATAACCAACGGAGCAACAATCAATTTATTTATAATATTTTTCTTTTTCATATCGTTTGGTATTAAAATTTAAAGCTCAAGCTAAAGCCGATGTTACGCAAAGCCGGCATCATGAAATAGTCTATTCCCTGATAAAAGTTATCGGTAGAAGCTACACTTTCGGGATCGAAAGGAGCCTTGCTGTAAATCATCCACAAGTTGCGGCCTACCAACGAAACCTTGATATCGCACACATCATTCAACAACTTTCTGGGGATGGTGTAACCCAAAGATACTTCCTGCAGACGAACATTGGTAGCAGAATAAGTGTAGTATTGGGGAACAGACGTGCCGCTACCTACTACACCGTACCATGTTTCGGGGTTTACCTTATCTCTACCATTCACCAACACGTAACCTAAATCACGTGCATCGGCAGAAGCCTCGGACACACCGTAATAGTCCAACATAGCTTGTGTACGTGAGTAAACCACACCACCCAAACGGGCTGAAATCAAGAAACCTGCTGTGAAATTCTTCCAAATGAAGTTATTACGCCAAGCCAAATTACCTTTAGGAAGTACGCTTCCCAACTTGATATATTTATCCGGGTCCGTTATGGCTTCCGTAGCAACCGTTCCATTTTGGTCCACAAAAATCTGTCCGTTGGCATCACGTTTCATATCCCGCAGGGAGTAAAGGTCACCCATGCTCCCACCTTCTTTCAGTAAGAAGCGGGCATCACCTAAACCACCCATGTTCAACGTACTCAAAGAGAACAGCTCACCGGTAACGGGATTGATGGCATTATCTGCCAAAGTCAGGATTTTATTCTTGTTGCTGGAGAAGGTTATACCTGTATCCCATGTAAAATCTTTCCAAGTATTCTTGTAATTCAGTGACAACTCAATACCGGAGTTACGTACGGCGCCGGTCTGGATATACATGGCCGACCAACCGCTGACGGGCAACTGCGGATTGAATGTCTGATTCATAGTCTTGGCATTGTAATATGTCACGTCCAATTCAAAGTTCTTGAGGAAACGCATGTTCAAACCGATTTCCCAAGAATTGGTACGCTCAGGTTTCAGATTGTACAACGGATATTGGGTCGTGATACTCCACTGGCCGGAACTTGAATTCCATTCATAGTGAGGATTAGCCAAATATCTGGAGAAAGCACTACCAACAGATGCCCATGAACCACGAACCTTTATAAAAGAAAGATAATCTTTGTTCAAGTTAGGCATTAGCTCAGACAGTACAACAGAACCACCGACTGAAGGATAGAAGAATGATTTGCTGTTGGAGTTGGGACCTGCCAGCTGTGAAGGCCAGTCGTTACGTCCGGTCAGCGTCAAGAAGTAAGTGTTCTTGTAACCAAGCTCAGCCGAAGCGAAGAGAGACTGGGTCTGTTCACGCCATCCTTCCTGCAAACGCTGTGTCTTGCTGGCACTCAGGTTCTGGATGGCAAAGTAGTTGGTCAAACCTACCGGTTCGCCGCTGAAGGCATCGCCACCATCAGCAATCGGACCACGTGTTTTCATTGCATCCGAACGTATATCGGAGAATGAACCACCGACGTTGGCCTGGAGTGACCAATCTTCACCGAAATATTTGTTGATACTCACCAGGAAGTCTGCATACAACTGTTTGTCCTGCGTCTTGGTAATACCATAAAGACCTCGTGAAGAGCTCTCGGTGAGCTGTGTATTGGTAGAAGCATAGAACTTTTCTGTATAATCATTGTTGGAGTTATCCAAACGTACACGTCCTGAAACAGTCAGCCAGTCCAGAATCTTATAGCTCAAACCGGCATTCAGCATATAGCGGTCCTTCTTGTTCTGGCGCAGATTGCGGTAGTTAATCCAATAAGGATTCTGCATTACCATACCTTCGTCACCTACCGGCCAGTATTGCGTATAAATCTTACGGGCAGCGTCATAGCGCTCATACATGCTGATATCAGACCAGTCGTTGCTGCGCGGGAACAAATAAGCACCCACCAACGGGTTGTTGTAAGTACCCTGGTTCGTCATGTTCTGGTCATTCTGCAGAATATAGCTTGCACCGAAGTCCAGAGTCATCTTGTCGTCCAGGAAAGTAGTGGTGTTACGTACCGTGAAGTTGTAACGGTTGTATTTGTTGTTGGGAACAATCCCCTTGGAGTTTACTGCAGCAGCCGATGCATACGTCTGATTTTTCTCTGTACCGGTTGACAAAGAAATACTTTCCGTACCTATAATACCCGTCTGGAAATAATCATCTTTCGGGCTGTAATTGTAATTATTGGCAGCAGACAAAGGTGCTCCCCAGCTCATGGCTCCTGAAGTACTCATCACACCACCGGTTCCCGTACCGTAACGGTTTTGGAAGCTCGGCACCACAAACGGATTGGTGAATTCGGTATTGCTGCTGACAGTAAGGCTCACCTTACCTTCTTTACCTTTCTTTGTAGTAATGACAATGGCACCGTTGGCAGCTTCCGAACCATACAAGGCGGCAGCGGCAGCACCGGTCAAGACTGACATTGACTCGATGTCTTCCGGGTTGATGTCGGCAATCGGTTCTGAAGAACCCTGAGAGTCGAACTCCTTACCTCCGGCAGTACCACGTCCGGAGAAAATAGGCACACCGTCAATAACATAAAGTGCATTGGAAGACTGCATGATGGATTTCGTACCACGCATCACTACCTTTGATACGCCACCCACACCGGATGAAGAAGCATTGATATTCACACCCGCTACCTTGCCACTCAATGAATTTACAAAGTTGGCGTCTTTATTGGAAGTAATGGCATCCGTATTCACCTGCTGTACATTGTAGGACAATGCCTTTTCCGATCGCTTGATACCGAGGGCAGTGACCACCACTTCTTCAATCATCTGCGTGTCATTCTGCATCAGTACATTAATGGAAGCTGAACCGGTCGCCGAAATTTCCTGCGACTTATAACCGATATAAGAGAATACAAGTACCGGATTCGCTTCTGTAGTGGTCAACGTAAAGTTACCGTCCAGGTCTGTAATACAACCATTGCTGGTACCTTTTACCAATACGTTCACACCAATCAGAGGCCCCATATCATCTGATACGACTCCGGTAATAGTCCTCTCTTTCCCCTGTTGCTTACCTTCTTGTGAAGTAGCGGTCTTTTCTGAAAGATAAACGATGTTGTCCTCCACTTTATACGAAATGTTCTTCCCCTTGAGAATAACATTCAAAGCATCTTCAATGGATACATTGTTCACTTTAACGTTTTCTACTGACAGCGCAGCCAGCTTGTCGTCATAAAAAAATTGATACTTGGATTGAGACTTGATTTGTTCAATGACTGTCCCCAATGTGCCACGAGACACATTCAGGTTTAACTGGGCAAAGCCCCACTGGATAGAAACTGCCATGAACAACAAAACTAATAAAGCCCGCATGAACGTCGAACTCCGAAAAGCATAATTGTCTTTCATAAACACAATTTATAGGTTATACAATAAATTACTTCGAGAGATTCATTCTCTCGCATTCCTATATAAAACAACAGACAATGAAAATACACTTACTGAAAAAGTATCTTTTTTATCATTAATCCTAAAAAAAAGAGTTACCCCGAAAACAAGTTGATATATCATTTTGCTCAATATTACTAACGAAGTAAATAATTATTTCCACCTGATTCAAGAAAAACACCTATAATACAGATAGTAAATAACAAAATGATATATCAACTTATTTTCGAGGCAACCCTTTTCTTACTATATTATTACTATTCTTTACTTCTTCAGTTCATTCGAGAAAGAATAAGGATAATCTTCCGGCTGCGTACCTCTCTTCATATTAGGCTGGCTGCCCATATCAAACCTCAAGGTACCGCCATTCAGCAAATCGCCATGCGTCAGATAATTCCTGGAATAATCCACGCCGTTCACCTTGAGAGACTCGATATACATGTTCTCCGGTGAGTTATCCGGAGCGTCAATTGTCAGGGACTTACCGTTCTCGAAATGGAGGGTAGCCTTACGGAACAGAGGGGCGCCCAATACATACTCGTCCGTACCAGGGCAAACCGGATAGAAACCAAGTGCAGAGAAGACATACCACGCGGAAGTCTGACCGTTGTCCTCGTCACCGCAATAACCGTCGGGACCGGCAGTATACATGCGGTTCATTACCTGACGAAGCCAATATTGGGCCTTCCAAGGTTCCCCGGCGTAGTTATAAAGGTAAATCATGTGCTGGATGGGCTGGTTGCCATGGGCATAGTTACCCATATTCATCACTGTCATCTCACGGATTTCATGGATTACCTGGCCGTAGTAGCTGTCATCGAACAAGGGCGGGACAATAAATACAGAGTCAAGCATCTCTACGAAAGACTCTTTTCCACCCATCAGGTCTATCAGACCTTGAGGGTCGTGGAATACAGACCAGGAATAGTGCCAGCTGTTACCTTCAGTAAAGGCGTCACCCCACTTCAAAGGAGAGAAAGGAGACTGGAACTGGCCGTCTTGATTACGACCACGCATCAGCTTGCTTTCCTTATCAAATACATTCCTATAGTTCATGGCACGTTCCGCAAAGAGTTTCTGCTCCTTCTTCGGACGGTTCAGTTCTTTTGCCATGCGGTAGATGCACCAGTCATTATAAGCATACTCCAAAGTACGGGCAGTGTTCTCGTTGATTTTCACATCGTAGGGAACATAACCAAGCTTGTTGTAATACTCATAGCCGAGGCGACCCGTAGAAGAGACCTCGGGATGGACATTCTTTGTACCGTTGATGAGACCTTCGTACAACGTCTGCACATCCTCCACCTTCACACCTTTCAGATAGGCATCTGCCAGTACGGAAGCAGAGTTGTTGCCAATCATACAGCCACGGTGACCCGGACTTGCCCATTCGGGGAAGAAACCGCTTTCCTTATAGGTGTTGACAAGACCTTCCTGAATCTGCCTGTTCACCGACGGATACATCAGGTTGAGGAATGGGAAAAGACAGCGGAAAGTGTCCCAGAAACCGGTATCCGTATACATATAGCCGGGCAACACTTGCCCATTGTAGGGACTGTAATGAATCGGATTTCCCGCCTCATCCAGTTCATAGAATGCACGCGGGAACAACAAGGAACGATACAAACATGAGTAGAAAGTACGGTACTGGTCAAGGGTTCCGCCTTCCACATCAATACGGCCCAGCACCTTGTTCCAGGCATCCTGACCTTTCTGAACCAGTGTTTCCAAATTGTCATTGCCAAGCTCCTTCAAGTTACGGTCAGCCTGCTCAAAACCGATGAAAGAAGAGGCTACACGGGCATGTACCACTTCACCCTTACGGGTTTTGAAACCGATAACAGCACCGGCATGTCCGGCTTCCTGCTCAACCTTATTCTCGGTCAAGACGCCATCGGCTACAGACGCCTTATAAGTAAAAGGCTTGTCGAACTCTATCACGAAATAGTTCTTGAAGTTCTCGGGAACACCGCCGCTGTTACGGGTAGTATAACCGATAATACGATTCTGTTCCGGAAGTATCTTCACATAAGAGCCCTTGTCAAAGGCATCGACAACAATGTATGAATGATCATTTTCAGGGAAAGTGAAACGGAACAATACGGCACGGTCGGTAGGGGTGAACTCGGTAACCACATCGTGTTCGGCAAGATATACCTTATAATAATGAGGAAGTGCTACTTCGCCCTTGTGGGAGAACCAGCTTGCACGCTTCTCTTCATCAAACTCGGGTTTGCCAACCACCGGCATAATGGAGAACTGCCCGTAGTCGTTAATCCAGGGACTGGGCTGGTGTGTCTGCTTGAAACCACGGATCTTGTTCGCGGTATAGACGTATTGCCAGCCGTCACCCATCTTACCTGTCTGAGGAGTCCAGAAGTTCATACCCCAGGGACGTGCGATCGCAGGATAGGTATTACCGGTGGAAAGCTCGAAAGTAGACTGCGTGCCGACAAGAGGACTGACATACCGGGTAAAGTCTTTGGCATGCAGCCATAAAGCACTGCTCACAAAAAAAAACAATAGGATTAATTTTCGCATAATATTAGAAAGTTGTTAGTATTAAATAAATTCTTCTCGTCATATCTCGAATTTGTGCGGCCTTCCTACTTCATTGAGGAGAGGAAAACACTGTTCCCCACAATTTTATACTCCAATGGAATGGCATTCTTTATCAGATTCAGCACAGCCCCTACACTCTCTTTTTTCTTCAGTGTACCCGAGTAAGTCTTGCTTACATCTATGTTCGGTGCCAGAATTACCCTCACCCCATACGAATTCTCCAATGTACGCGCAATGGTGTATAGGTCAGCCTTCTCAAAGACAAACTCATTATTGTGCCAGTTTTCGATTCCCGTATCCACCTGCTTCACCACCAGACGCCTAGTCATTCCGTTCAGCTCGGCTTTCTGTCCGGGGGCAAGGATAATCATACCCTCGCCATGATTACCTTTCACCTCTACTTCGCCTTTCAAAAGGGTAGCTACTGCAGACATCTTAGCCTTGTCAGACTTGAGGTTGAAAACAGTTCCCAATACTCTGACCTGCATGACCTCACTCTGTACGACAAACGGTTTTTCCGGATTCCTCATCACCTCAAAATATCCTTCTCCTTCCAGATAAACCTTTCTTCCCTTCCCTGCAAACTCATGTGGATATTTCAGGGTAGTGTTTTTATTCAGCCAGACTTTGGTTCCATCCGGCAGTTTCAGTTCCTTAATCTTATCATGAGTGGTGACAGCCAGTAATGTTTCCGGCTGGCTATAAGTCTGATAAAAAAGATAGCCGAAAGTACCCAAAAGGAAGAAGCCCACAAATACGGCCGCATACCGTATCCACCCAACCATCCTCCGTACCTTGTATTGTTTCGTCTTCTCTTGTTCCAGCCTTTTAAACAATCGCTTTTCGGCCTTTTCTATGTCTTGTGTATTCGAAGTATCCCCCAGTCTCCCCAAGTGGTAAATCTCCTCCAGCCTGAACAATTCGCGTGCATTCTCACCCGACTCTTCCAGCCAGGCGTTCACCTCACGAAGTTCATCTTCCGTACATTCACCCATAAGGAACTTGGCCAATATCTCCTCATTCAACTTATTCATTCTTTCCTTCATTATGATAATAAAACAACGCTGCTCGCAAAAACACTTACTTTCCCGATGAAAAACAGAGCCAACATCAGGTTCAGATACCCCAGTTTATCACGCAGCAACTTCAAAGCTTTGTACATGTGGGCCTCCACCGTACGCAATGACACTCCCATTGTATCAGCTATCTCCTTATTCTTCATATCATGCAGATAGCTGAGCTTGAATACCATCCGGCACTTGTCCGGCAATTCATTGATGGCATCGGACAGCTTCCTCCTGAGTTCGGCATCCTCTATCCGTTTCACCACATCATTGCTGTCAGGTTGATAGAACTCAACCCTCTTTTTATGGATTTCGAGCATGACAGCCTCATAGCCACTCACAATGTCCCGATGCTTCAGAACGTTCAAGGCACGGGTATACACCGCCCTATACAGAAAAGCCTGAATCTGCTCTCCCACCTTCATGGTATCTTTCCGCTTCCACAGCTCCACGAAAACATCCTGTACCACATCTTCCGCATCTTCTTCCCCCACAATGCGTGTGGCATAGAACAGCAGGTTGGTATAATACCTGCGGAAAAGGGATTTATATGTCAAGTCGAAATGTTCATTCATATGTTAGCCGGTTATCGGGGACTGTACCATGCCTGACCTGGCTTATCCCCCATTTCAAATTCGAAAACACTTCCATCCATTATCTGTTCATGCGTAATATAACTTTTGTCATAGTTCTTACCGTTGAGTTTGACAGATTGAATGTAGCAATTTTCCTTGCTCACCGCCGGCGCCAGTACCGTAAAGGTCTTTCCACCGGGCAGGTGCATCTTCATTTCCGGATATAGGGGGGTACCGATTTCATATTTTCCACCAACCGGGTCTACCGGATAAAAGCCCATCGCACTGAACACATACCAGGCGGACATCTGTCCGCAATCCTCGTTGCCGCACAAACCGGCAGGAGTGTTCAGGTAGAGTTCACGCATCACCCGGGCTGCATATTTCTGGGTTTTCCAAGGTTGATCCACAGCATTGAACAGATAGATGACGTGATGGCTAGGCTCATTTCCATGCGCATACTGGCCAATCATCCCGGTGCTGAAAATAGGCAACTCATCATCTGCAGAAGGATTGTAAGTAAACATACTGTCCAGCTTCTGGGCAAACCGTTCCTTACCTCCGGTCAAAACTATCAAACCGTCAATATCCTGCTGCACAGACCAGAAGTATTGCCAGCCGTTGCTCTCGCAGATGTGCGGAGTATAGTCGTCCGGCGAGAAGTTCCGGATAAACTCTCCCTTGTCATCACGGGGCTGCATGAAAGAACTTACCGGATTGTAGACATTCCGGTAATTACGGGAACGCTTATAAAACTCGTCCGCAACCTCCTTATCGCCCAGCTTCTCTGCCATACGGGCTATACAATAGTCATCATATGCATATTCCAGTGTTTTAGAAAGTGACCAGTTTTCCGAATTATACTGATCTGTCACATTATAAGGAACATAGCCATATTTCTTATATAACCCAATGCCACGATAGGAATCGATATTGGCAGTAGCTACACAAGCCTCCAAGGCCTTTTTCGCATCGAAGTCCCCAATACCTTTCAGATAGGCATCTACAATAACCGGCACAGAGTGGTAACCTATCATCATATCTGTCTCGCCCCCCTGAAAATTCCATACGGGAAGGCGGCCGTTCTGTTCGAAGAAGGCGAGGAAGGACTTCACCATATCATTCACCCGTTCCGGCTCAATAAAAGTATAGAGAGGATGAGCCGCACGGTAAGTGTCCCACAAGGAGAAAGTACTGTAATTTGTCCAGCCCTCTACCCGGTGCACTTGCTTGTCGGGACCGTAATAGGCGCCGTCCACATCACTGTAAATGGTAGGAGCAATCATCGAATGATATAAAGCTGTATAGAACTTGACTTTCTCATCGCGGTCATCGCATTTTATTTCTATCCGGGACAATTGTTCGTTCCAATCATCCTGCACAGCAGCCAGGTATTTGTCGAAATCATCATCAGGTACTTCTGCTGCTAGATTACGTGCCGCCCCTTCCATACTTACACCGGAGATGGCAGTACTGACAAGAATCTGTTCTCCTTCCTTAGTCTGAAAGTCGAATCGTGCAATGACAGATGTCCCTATCCGCTTGCCTTCTTTCTCTATGGCAGCTGTATCGAGCTGCATCGCAGCAAACGGTTTGGAGAAACGTGTACGGAAGTAGAGGCGCTGGTCGCGTGCCCAACCGTCAGAGTAACGGTAACCTTGCACCGTTACCGAATCGACGGCTTCTATGTGAGAATCATTGGTAAAATCCCAATTCATGGCTTTCCGCAAATTCAGGAAAACGGCAGCATCGGCTTTTGGGAAAGTATACCGCTGAATGCCACAACGCTCGGTGGCCGTCAACTCTACATTGATATTATAATCTTTCAGACGCACCTGATAATATCCAGCGCTTGCCGACTCTTCCGAATGAGAGAACAAAGAGTGAATGCCTAGCGGAGCTTCCGCCTCCTTATA
>ENA-OOUT01000144-OOUT01000144.1-human-gut-metagenome-genome-assembly--contig:-NODE-144-length-21110-cov-2.563572_pt1 | contig 21110 bp, 19 predicted proteins | sample MGYA00241549_ERZ501280 | MGnify/ENA primary metagenome ERZ501280 (study PRJEB25962, sample SAMEA2042281) | human gut metagenome | biome: human gut; feature: human-associated habitat; material: faeces...
CAAATTTAATTAACTAATTACAAATATACAATGCAAGATTATTTAATATTGTAATGTTCTTTGTATTTGGCTTGCAATACCTTAAATACTTCTTTATAGTCGGGGTCTTCTGAAACCAGTTTTATTCCATCTTTGTCTCGGAAACTTGCTGTTACCATCATATCAGAAGCTTTCAGCGTGAAGCTCCATGGATAACAGAAATCTTCGGCACTGTCTCCGAAGTCAAATATAATATTAAACGGGCTCGTGTTGTCCAAACCAATACATTCTAATACGACAGTGCTATTTGCTGAATATTCCTTTGCGATCTTCGTATTTCGGACAGTGAAAAGCATACCTGCTCCAGCAATGTTGGCTATTCCCATAATAGGATAATCTGCTTTTTGGGTGAAGAAGAACTGCATATCGAATCCCCTCCGAGAATTTTGATCGGTGATTGCTTTCGTACTTTCTTTGAAAGAATAAAACGCATTGTCAATTGCCAAAGCATATCCCTGCACATTCGTAGTTTTTGCCTTTTCTTGCGCTGCTACAGTGAGGCACAATGCCAGCCCCACAAGGATTAAAATAATTTTTTTCATGATTGTTTGTTTAAGGTTCGTTAATTTCTTTATGATAAAAATAATGCTCCTAAAGATATGATTCTGAGAATGGGTAGTAATAATGTGAGAATTAAGCCTACGATAAATAGAAAAATAGCCTCACCTGCACTGAATACCCTGCAAAGAGCTAAAATAATGAGCGCAATGAAATAGCCGATGAAATTAAAGAAGATAGAAGCCACTATTAGCACGATTAGTCCCAATAAAGACCATAAACAACCGCCTCGGTCTTCTTTCTTCTCCGGTTGGACATTGATAATGGTTTCATTGTGTGTTGATTCGGTCGGGCATATCGGATGTCCGCATTTAAGGCATGCCGGAGCATAGCGGGAAACTTCAGTGCCGCAAGCCGGGCAATGAATCAAAAGAGGTTCTGGTTCCGGTTCCTCGGCAGGGGTTTCTTCCGGGGCTTCTTTTGTTAAAGTCATTTTTGGATATTTCTGTCTTAAGTACAAAAATCCTATGATGAACAACAGAATCACGATAATTGACCCCATAATACCGTATTCACCGAAATATTCCTGTATAAAGGTTGGTGTGGTTTCTTCCATGGAAGGTTAATTTATTCGTCTTTCTCCAATTTTCGGGTGCGATAGATGATTAACAATCCTAAACAAAAAGCAGTTACGGCTATTCCAATGGCGAGTCCTGCCCCAATAGAGAGAAGTAGATGATTGATTGAGTCGATAAGGTCCGTTAAAGAGGGGTTTTCCTTGAAATCTTTTGAAAAATCATAAAGGTCTTTAATAGCATCTCCTATTAAGTACATAATAACAGCGGGTGCTATTAGGCATGCAAGCATAAAGAGTGATTTGAGATAGCTTATGCCTCCCAATTTTATCGTGATTGCAATTCTTTGTAGTTTCGAATGTTCTTCAGTCTCTTTATATAATCGGCGGCCTTCCCAATAAAATATGAGGCCTAATACTAAAGTTATAGATACAATTAGTCCCATAATAATGCAAGTTAGTAATTATGCAGTACGTTAAGTTTATTCTTTACAAGACGAAGAATACGCTGTGGAGTATAATTCGCGGCATTTTTGAACTATTCTTTGTTGGTTGTTATTGTATTTCTTTCGGATTAAGTCATCACATCCTAACACACGGATTGCAGCTTCATATCCTTTCAGCATAAAATAGAATCCGAAATCCTTTTGATCGCCAGTTATTAAATCATAAAATTCTTGAGGATCATGTATTTGTTTAATTAGACCGAAAGTGTCCATTTCCGGAAGGTCGTTTTGGTAGTTCTCGGTTAAAATTTCTTGGGGTGTCATACCCGCCGTTTGTTTTGCATGCTTGAAAAATTGTTGTGCGGTACAATCTCCATCGTTTAATCCGACAATAAATCCCATTGCGTAGATCTGTTCAAAGGTCGCTTTGTATATTGAGTTGTCCAGTTGGGAGGATTGCCGTGCTGATGCTACAAATGCAGTTGTCATAGCTTCCCAATCCAACATGCTTGCATCGGTTGTAAGGTCTTCGAGAAAATATAATTCCGGGTAATCTTTTTTATATTCAGCCATATTGAACATTAAGACTGAATCTTGTCCTTGAACTTTGTAATACCAGTATACATCGAGAGTTTCGTCGGTGTAGGAATAGATAATAGAATCTTGTATGGCGGCAAAGCATGGAGAATCACAGCATTCCGAGATACAACGATCTACCTCCGAAACTAAAGCATTCATTTCTGAATAAGGTTTATTTGTTATTTGTGATAGGATACTTGCTCTTTGTGCAACATCTAATGTGTCACAATATAAAATGTTATTAAGGGATTCGCTCATGCCCACCAATTCCTGAAAAGCACGCCCTTTAAACGGCTGTTTGAATTGGGTTTTCAGTTGTTCTAACGGCGAAGGGGTTGACGGCTGCTGTGTGGAGTTTGTTGCCGTTCTCGTATTGATAAATGCGTTTTTTTTGTGAATTAAAAAATATCCGCATAGAACCGTTATTATACACAGTAGAGAGATGATTATTCGTTTCATGATATTTGGTTAATAAAGGCTTGTCAATTTCCCGTCGGTGAAAACTAAAATAGAGTATTTGGGCGTTGATGCACCTACGCTGTCGGCAAATCCCATCAGTAAGGCTAAAGCCATTGCGTCTTCGCCGGAAAGTTGTGTCATCGCTGCGGCGACTTGCATGTCTTGTTTGTCCTTATTAAAAGTCCATGTTTCAACCCTGTGCCCGGATCGTATGCTTTTTCCTATATCGTATGATTTTATGTCAATTACCTCCTGACACATTTGTTGGGTCATGCCAAGTTCGAGTTTCCCTTGATAAATAAGTGCGCCATATCGTTGACCATATTTTCGGACGAATGCTTGCTTTTTTTGTTCTTCAGCCTGATGTTTCTGCTTTTCATCTGCGAGTTTCAGAGAATCGGCGCGAGCTTTTATTCGTTGTTGCGCCACAAACGCCTTAGTAATTGAGTCTCGTGCTCGTTCTTTGGCGCGCTGCTGAATCTGGTATTCACGAGGGGATAATCCGTCTTTCCATTTTCCCGTTTCGATATGCCCTGTGGCGGCAAAAACCATTGTGCCTTCATCCGGTACTCCGTTTTTCAGTCTGCCTATGAACTTATCTCCGGCCGCATTGGTGATTTCCATGTTGACTGTTCCTGTAAATGGGACGATATTACCCTCAAAAACGCATCCAGCTGGAATTTCCCATTTGTGATTTGCTCTTTTTATTTCCGTGATGTTTCCGTAGCGATATTTGCCGCTTGACGGGGTGTCGGATATGAAATTTCCCTCGAATGTGTCGCCACAGGCATATTCAATTTTACCGTAACGAAGGTGCTTTTCGTATAATCTTCCGGTAAAGCGGTCGCCATCTTTCGTTGTTAATGTGCAATCAAAAGTGCCTGTATAAGGTTTTTTATCTTTGATTGTTCCTGTAAAACTGCAATTTGCCGGGTAGCGCCATATCTTATATCCCAGCGTAATATCTCCCTCGGAGGCAAATATCATCGTTCCAAGGCCGGAAGAAAAAATCATCTTTCCATTTTGGATGGAACTCTCGCTAATTTCTCCTTCAAAAATATCTCCGTAGGCAAATTTGTAAGTTCCACGCTTACATTGATCATAACACCATTCTCCATTGAGTTGATCCCCGTTGGCAAAATACATGATACCCGTGCCATGCTTAAATTTCATTTTTCTAATAATGAATCCTTTGGGGCTAACTTTTCGGATTTCTCCGACATATTTGACGCCATTCTCGTATTTAATGGTGGCGCGTTTGGGTTTGGATGATTGGGCGAAACTGTTAAGGCTGATGAACAGTAAGCCGATTAGGGTTGTAAGTAAAAGTAGACGTTTCATGATTGCGAAATTTTATGCCATATACGAGCCGCAGACTTTTTACCATTCATATTGATAGATATGCGCTTGGGACCTTTCTCAATTTGTAACAAATCACGATTTCGGCCAAGAAATTTTCCGATTTCAGAAGATATTGTCGTATTCCGGGCTTCAATTGTGGTCTTACGTGCATATAGCCCCTGCATCTGAATATACTGGGTTGCAAAATGACGTTCGAAGTTTCTTGTGAAATCGTGTGAGTGGAAATCCGGTGCAGGGAGGTGCTTATAGATATACTCGCGTAATGCGCGAATGCCAATTTCTTGCAAGATAGTGTGTACGGTAGTTTTAGGCATGGTAGTAAACATTGTTGCCACCCAGCCCCGACTTGGCATGATTACAAAAAGAAAGTGTGGAGCTGCCCGTTTTATTCGAATAGAGGTTCTGGAATACCTTTGCTGAAATAAACTGACACAAGACCCCACACCTGTATAGTATGGGGATTAATCTCGCATACCAATACAAGTGATGAGTGCCGTCGTTTACCCTCAGCAAATTGAATTTTCCAGATTCCTATTCGAGGTTAAATCGAAACACTTTCACCAATATACGCCGCTTGCGCGACAAGACAAAGGTAAAAAATATTTCGTAATTGACGACACCCATCGGGGCCTTGTTGTGCAAATTTCGCCAAACATGCTTTCGGGTATTATCTACGCAGGGATGCAGATATAATAAAAAAGCTGGAGCCTTGAAGGGCTCCGGCTTCACTCGCGGCACGATGGGGTTATTTGAAAGTTATATTATACCTTTGACAATGATAAAAGAAAGTAGCTATATCCACATCATCGTGATTTTTGATACACCAGTCAAACATTTCATCGCATTCAGTATGATCGTAATCGGGATGCCATTTACTTACCAAGTGGAAAAGTCGTAACCCTTCTTCGGGCCCAAATTCACTGGCGAGAGCTTGTCCGATGGATTTCCAAACGGCACGTCCAACAGTGATATCAATCTGTTTTTTCTGAATTATTTTTATCAGTGAATATGCCCGTTGTTTTGTGACTACATCCATTTCGGCGTTTCGAGCCTTCTTCACCCTGCGCGGCGCACTGTATTTGTTCGGCTTGTAATACAAGTACGGAGGAGCATCAGGGTTGAAATAGGGGTGAGGGTCATAGCTGGCCACACGCAGCCTTACGACATCGCTGCCACTTTCATCGACGATTAGTGGCGTCCGTTCTTGTATTTCGTCCACGAGAGCATAAAAGTGAGCTTTATGGCGTTCAGGATAAGCTATTCGAAAGATGCAGCATAATCCATCGCCTCCAACAGATAGCCCAGCATAGCATAAACTGCTGATTCTTTCTTTCAACATATTTTTGACCAAGTTCCATCGCCCTTTTACACGGGGGTTTTGTTTCCCATCAATATCGATGCAGATATAGCCGCTATGAAGATGTTGAAGCCTCTTTTTGGCGCGTGTGTCGAATACACCGGCAACGGTTACGCACGGTATCTCGAATTTCTTGATTTTGGCGCGTATGTCCGGATCTTTAGTGCCTCGATATTCGTCTACTATATTTTGGTAGGAGGTCGTTAATAAAAATGTCCATAAATCGACCGTTGCGACAGGGGTTGTGCTAACTACGTTTGCAAAGAGCGAAACTTGAGGCCCAACAATGTCTTCTGGAATCCTAACAACGGTGTTTGTCCTTGAGAGTGTGAGTTTATTGTTTTGGTTCATTGCGTTTGAAATTATCATTTTATCCGATGGTTGTGGATATGATTTTGTTATTCAGTGTTTTGCGTATTGACTTGTTGCCTGTTTCTTGTATGTTTCTAGTCCGGTTATTGCTCTGAGAAATAAGACGGGATGTTTTAAGTCCCGTCATTATCCGCTTTCTCGTCATCATCTTTCCCGCCCCAATTACTCTCGACTTTTCTATCATATTTTTGCGAGTTCACATCCACCTGCTTCCGCCAACTGACGAAAGATTGCATAATACGTGTTGGTGTCTTTGTAGGCGGTTCCTTCTGATAGAATGCATAATCCATCAATACTCTGAATGCTCTTAAATGGAGCCGTTCCGGCATTAATTTAATAGATTCGTAAAATGAGATGAAACACACAAAGGATTCTCGGGGTTTTTGTCTCCGGCGCTTCTTGGGAGCTTCCTCCTGTAGTTCGATAAATTCATTCAGTTCGTCTTCAGAAATGTCGGCCAGTGCTTCCAAAGGGTTAAATTCTGTTTTCATAAATTTTTTAATTATTAAGTTTTTTTAATTGTTCTTTACAGTATTGCCCGACGGTGGGGATTGAATTCTCTTTCATCCAGTCTTCGATTTCCTGTCGGATGAACACCAAGCGCCGTCCCCCGTGGGCGGGTCTATGAAATGGGATGAGTCGTTGATGTGTGAACTTGTAGATCGTGGCCTTTGAATAGCCTGTAAGTTTAATCACATCATTGATGCCCATAATTTCTGGTGGAGGTGATTCCGGCTTATTAGGATAAGAGTTGGGGCGATTGCCGAAGCCGAGGCTCACGCAGAGTTCGATAAATTGCTTTACCGAGAGTCCCGCGATGGGGAAATCATCCCCGAATTTTGAGAAAGAATTAGTATGCATAATCTTAAAAAATTAAGTTATGCACTCCTAATACGAATGGATATTTTGACAGTATTTTGATTTTATTATAAATATTCCTTATAAATATTGATTGTCAATATTTTGTGTATTTTTATTTTGAAGATTTTATATCGTTTTTTTATGGATTAGACAAAAAATATGACTGGTGTTCCCAGTCATATTGTATTGATTATAAGATGTAATGTAGGAAAAGATACTATTGGCTGAAGTTTTTTTGCTTTTTTTATGCGGTTTTTGTGTCGTTTATATAATTTATCCTGTTATATGAATTTTATATCCTGTTATATAAATCTATGCCGACGAAATATTTTTTCTAATTCTCTGAAAATACATTTGTCTTTTGGGCTATGGTTGGCAACAGTTTTAACTTTGTTTGCCATATGCCAGACTGTGTTATAGGAGTTGATTTTCAATTCGGTCATGAGCCATTTAACAGATACTTTTCGGGGGTAAAACGATATTGCATAGATGACATAGCTCCATTTAACTAAATCGATGCGTGTCTTGAAAAATATTGTCTCTTGCAGGATAGACCATTGTATACTGCAATGATGACAAAGAATATTTTTTGAAGCGTATTTGCTTCTGCTGTGGGTGTTGAATCTTTCGCATTTAGGGCAATATGTTCTCTTCCAAATTTCATTGTAAATTAGGTCAAGGATGTCGTTTTCAGAACCTACTCTTTCTGAAAAGTCATCGTAATCTACTATGTCTTCGTACATTAGAATCCAAAATAATTTTGCAACTTGATTATGCCGTCCTCATGCTTTTGTGGATTTTTCCTTTTCAGCTTTCTAATATTGAGTAGCTTCCATTGAACCGACGGATAATGCTGGAAATCTTGGTATTCCGATGCGTCCCAATCCGGCGTCCCGTCCTCGAATCCGAGTAAAAATGCTTTGTCGGTCGGTGTCAGATGGTCGTTGATATACTCGACCAGTCGGCGGCGGGTCGCTTCGTACTGCTCGTAGGTGAACGGCGTTGAGGACATGCCCTCAAATTGGTTGGTCAGGGCGTCGCGCTGGTCGTTGAAATTAGGATTAAGGGACTCCAAGATCGGGCGGTCGCTTCCCAGCAGGCAGAAGATGAAACCGCGCTTGATCTGGTCAAAGTCTTTGATATAATCGAGCATCAGACTTACATCGAACAGGTCGCGCGGGTGCTGGCGGTCGAGTGCCGCCGTGATCTTGCCACCGTAGAGTTGTGACAGCGGAACGATGCGGGCTTTGCAGAATACGCCGAAATCTTCTTGGGCGAGGTCGCATAAGGGCAATTCGATGGGCGGTGCGATAATGCCGCGCTTCACGTCGTTTACCTCTACTTTGACGAAATGCCCGTTATGGGTGCAGATCAATTTGTTGGGAACTTCGCGTATTGCAATGCCCGGTATTGCAGCCTCGATCTTTGCCTTTATCGCTTTCAGCCGTTCTTTGATATGGGCGAGGCTTGCTTCCCGCGGCTCGACGGGAATATAGGTCAGGTCGATGTCTACCGAATATCGCGGCAGATTTTGCACGAACAGATTGATTGCCGTGCCGCCGTGAACGGCAAAACATTCTTCCGTCGAAATAATCGGGATGATGCGGAGCAACAGCCGCACGCGCTCTTTGTACTCTTGATTAATCATTTTTCAGTTCTGCCGGAATAGTGATTTGGTATTTCTTATCGTAAACGCCTCCTTTGGCGATTACCCGCTTGCCACTGCCGAGGTCTATTTTGTCGAGGTTGAGGGCCCCGAACCACGCATGATGGGCCTTTTCGGCCATAAAGAGGAACAGCCGCTTCACTTTGACGGAACGGCACTCCTCCAACAGTCGTTGCACATTCTTTGGCGGGAGTATCGACAGCATTTCCATCACATAATAGAGGTCGGTAATGTCGTAATATTGCGGAGCGAGGTGCAGACACTCCATAAATGCCCGTTCTGGGGTAGAGATCGGCAACTCGAAAACCCCTTGTCGGGTGGTGGTGATTCCGGTGTCGGAATTGAATATTTCGGTGGTAAACAGCCGGAGCGTAACTCCCCAGTCGTATTTTCTGAACCAAAGCGGTAAATACTCCTTTTGTGGCGCAGACAGCGAAACGGTTGGCCTGCCCATCGGGAGGTAGTGCGAATATCCGTGTATCTCCAATGCCGACATGGCTCCGATTGTCAGATGTTTGTCAGCCTGTGTATTGAGGCTGTACATGGCTCCGTATAATGTAGGCGTATCGCCCGTGCGGATCATTGCACCCGTGCCTATGGGGGTCAGCCAAGCGGATTCGACGTATCTGTGTTGGGTGGAATGCGGTATGTTATTTTGCTTCATCCACGAGGTCAGATACACGGCTCCAGCCGGAACCTCTTGCAGTAATTGGTTTATTTTCGACTCGTTTTTTACGCTCATAGCGCAAATATACAAAAAATATTAAACCATTGTTGGCCTATTACAAAACTTTTGCTGCCTCGTTGATTACCTTGTTGTCGAAGCTGTCGAGGTAGGTGTTGGTCGTCTCAAGGTCGGCATGACCGAGCATCTGCGAAATGATTTCGCGCGGGATTTTATTGTATTGCAAGGTCATTGCCATTGTATGACGGCTTACATAGCTGGTCAAATGATAATCGATGCCGAGTTCTTCGGCCAACGATTTCAAATATTTCTGATATTTGGCGTAACGGCTTCGGATGTGGTTGTATAGCTTCTCGCCCGTATAGCCGGAACAAGTGATGATCGGTAACAAATAATTTTCGACGGTTGGCGAGGCAGATTTCAGCTGTTCGATCAATCCCTGAATCTCCGGCGTAATGTGGATTCGGATGGCAGTTGCGTTCTTTTGGTGCTTGATTTTGTTGCGTTTGTAAACGATATAATTCCCGTCAGCCAGCCGTTGAATATGATCGGTCGTAAGGTAGGCCATATCGACGAACGACATTCCGTAGCAGTAGTAAGAAAAAAGAAAGAGTTGCCGGGCGTATTCGTTTTGGGGATTCTGTGCGGGCGTATCTTTGAGTTTTTGCAAGTCTTGAGGCGGGAGGTAGCGTTTCTCGGTCGCTTCTTCCAACTTGGCAATCTCGAAGCCGCCTTTGACGAAAGGATAGGTCGCTTCCGAACCGACACCTTCTCGTTTCGCTTGATTCAATATAGCCCGCAATGCCTTGAAATAATATTTGCGGGTATTGCCCTTGCAACCCCGCTTTTGCAGGAACGTATCGAAATTGCGCACGTAACGCAGGTCGATGTCGGAAAACAGCCGTTGACTCAGTTTGCCGTCGTAATATTTGAGCAGTCGAAGCGTTTCGAAATAGCATTTGGCGTTGCCCGTATGTCCGGTATCCCTTAATGTTTGGATGTGATTTTCGAGGTATGCGCAGAATTTTCCCTGCTTGGAGGGGTTCAAAAATGTTTCCTCAAATTGGTTCAGTGTCCAGTCGATGCCGTCTATCTCGAATTTCTCGATAATCTCGCGGGCGCGGGCTTTGACTTTGTCCAAAAAAGCATTGTCCTGAATTCGTTTCTTATTGGCCTCCCGCTGCTTTTCGCCTTTCAGATTCCGTTCGATGGTAAGTCGTTCGGCCGAATTGTCCCAATAGGCCGGATCGACGTATAATTTCAGACTGATGCGCTTGCGACTGCTGTTTTTAGTGACGCATAATTGGAGAATGTGATACCCCATTGAATTGGGTTTGTATTTCCGTAAAACGATGCGAACAGAGTAGGCCATTTTCCGATGTAAAATAGATGGTGGTACAAAAGTGGTACAAGAAAAATCGCAATAGATGACAATAAGGCAAAATCGCAATTCTCTGTACGTGATGTAAATATACTAAAATAAAGTTAATTACTTTTATCGGAAAAAATAAATTTCTCCTCTGGGGGGCGCGTGGTCGCAAGTTCGAATCTTGTCACCCCGACTTTTCGAAAAGCCTTGATAATCTGATGATTGTCGAGGCTTTCTTGTTTTTGTATCTGTTCGTACGGGTAGGGCTGTGCGGGCGGGGGAATACGATTCTGCGGGGAAAATACGTTCTTATATACAAGGGCGGAAGATGCGGGCGGTGCGGGAACCCCGGCTGACCGCAGACGGGAAATGTCAATTTTTTTACTATCTTTGTGACGGATTCCGTATGGCGGCCGTCGTTTTTTTGCTGTGAGGCCGCCGATTCTTGCCGGCTCGCCTGTGGGCGGCAGTTTTTGATATTTGCCCGGAGGAATGCCCTTTTCCCGGGAATATCGTCCGAATGCGGAGGAATTTGCAGGGGAGCCTGCGGTTCCGGGTGTATCTGTGATTTTATTGCGCCGTGCCCTTTTTATCGTACGCTGACGACCGTACCGGGGACATTGCCGCCCGCATCCGAAAATTATAACGAAAAAATAAACGATAGTGCTTATGAAACAAAGGAAAATGCTTTCATTCACGCTTTACCAGCTCGGGCTGTTTTTCCGCCAGGAGCTGCCGGGACTTGTTGCCCAGGCCGATGCGAGCCGCGATGCCGGGGAGTTCCGGGCCCGGCTCGAAGAGTTCGTCGCCCGGCATGCGGCGGCGCAGGGCGAGGCGGCGGAACAGATCCGCCTGCTGATCGGCTACGACGGGCGGGAGGTGAGCGAACTTTCGACCGGTGAGCAGATGCCCGTGCGGACGCTGGAATTGCTGTGGCAGTTCCTCACGGGGCGGCTGGAGAACCCGGAGATGCGTTGCGACCTGTTCATCGACCTGTTTTTCCAGTTCAAGCGCCTTGAGGGGCTGGAGTTGCAGCCGCTCACGCCGCAGCGCGTCCGTATCCGCAGCGATCGCTGGCCAACGGGGCTCGATCCCGAGGTGGCGGAGGTGCGCGCCCAGAACAGGGAGCGTATGCTCCACCTCTTGGTGCAGAAGATCGAGAACCGCAAGTCGACCCCTTCGCGGTTCCGTTTCGAGGAGGGGATGACCTACGAGGATAAATACCGTCAGGTAGGCGTCTGGTGGGGCGATTTCCGGTTCCACCTGGCGATGGCCGTGAAGAGCCCTTCGGAGTTGAACCGGTTTCTGGGCAACTCGCTCTCGGCGGAGACCATGTACCTGCTGTCGAAGGCCCGCAAAAAGGGGATGCCGTTCTTCGCCACGCCCTATTACCTCTCGCTGCTGGACATCACCGGCAAAGCGTACGACGACGAGGCGATCCGCAGCTATATCCTCTATTCGCCGCAGCTGGTCGAGACCTACGGGAATATCCGCGCCTGGGAGAAGGAGGACGTTGTCGAGGCCGGAAAACCCAATGCGGCCGGGTGGCTGCTGCCCGACGGGCACAATATCCACCGCCGTTATCCCGAAGTGGCGATCCTGATCCCCGATACGATGGGGCGTGCCTGCGGCGGGTTGTGCGCCTCGTGCCAGCGGATGTACGACTTTCAGAGCGAACGGCTCAATTTCGAGTTCGAGAGCCTGCGCCCCAAGGAGAGCTGGGATCACAAACTGCGCCGCCTGATGGCTTATTTCGAGGAGGACACGCAGCTGCGCGACATCCTCATCACGGGCGGCGACGCCCTGATGAGCCAGAACAAGACGCTGCGCAATATCCTCGAGGCGGTCTACCGCATGGCCTGCCGCAAGCGCAAGGCCAACCAGGCGCGTCCCGACGGTGAAAAATATGCCGAGTTGCAGCGCGTGCGGCTGGGGTCGCGCCTGCCGGCTTACCTGCCGATGCGCATCGACGACCAGCTGGTGGAGGTGCTGAAGGAGTTCCGGGAGAAGGCCTCGGCCGTCGGCGTGAAGCAGTTCGTCATCCAGACGCATTTCCAGTCGCCGCTGGAGGTGACGCCCGAGGCGCGGGAGGCTATCCGGAAGATACTTTCCGCCGGGTGGCTCATCACCAACCAGCTGGTATATACCGTCGCGGCATCGCGCCGCGGGCATACCACCCGGCTGAGGCAGGTGCTCAACTCGCTGGGCGTGGTCTGTTACTATACCTTCTCGGTGAAGGGCTTCGGCGAAAACTACACCGTCTTCACGCCCAACAGCCGCTCGATGCAGGAGCAGCAGGAAGAGAAGCTCTTCGGGCGGATGACCGCTGAGCAGACCGCGGAACTGGATGCGGCGCTGACCGGCGAGGGCGACACGGCCGGGCGCATCCGCCGCTTCATGAAGAAACACCGGCTGCCGTTCCTGGCCACCGACCGCAGTGTGCTGAACCTGCCGGCCATCGGCAAGAGCATGACCTTCCGGCTGGTGGGCATCACGGCCGAGGGGAAGCGTATCCTGCGTTTCGACCACGACCGTACGCGCCGCCACAGCCCGATCATCGACCGTATGGGCGAGATCTACATCGTGGAGAACAAGTCGGTGGCGGCCTATCTGCGCCAGTTGGAGAAGATGGGCGAGGACGCGGAGGATTACGCCAGCATCTGGGGTTACACGCACGGTCAGACCGAGCCGCGTTTCGGGCTGTACGTCTACCCCGACTTCCCGTTCGGGGTGACCGACCGGGTGAGCAATCTGGAGCTGGAGTAGTTGCCGGTGGAAAAAGCAGGGGCCCGGCCGGATGCGCTCCGCCGGGCCCCGATATATTTGGATATATCAGAAATTCTTATTATCTTTGTGTAAAGTATAATAGGGCCGGTCGAAGAAGGATCACTGACAAGGATCGGGCCGGAAGAACAGCACCCGAATTATGAAACCGTCCGAACGATTGCAGTCGCTCGATGCCCTGAGGGGGTTCGACATGCTCTTTATCATGGGGTTCGCCTCGCTCGTCGTCGCCGTGTGCGGCCTGTGGCCCAACGCTGTGACCGACAGCATTGCCAGCCAGATGGGGCATGCCAGCTGGGACGGCTTCACCCACCACGATACGATCTTTCCGCTGTTCCTCTTCATTGCCGGGGTGAGCTTCCCCTTTTCGCTTTCCAAGCAGCGTTCGCTGGGGTTGTCGACCGGGACGATCTATGCAAAAATCGTCCGCCGCGCGCTGACGCTGGTGTTGTTGGGGGTGATTTACAACGGGTTGTTCAGGCTTGATTTCGAAAACCTGCGTATTGCCAGCGTACTGGGGCGCATCGGCCTTGCATGGGGCATAGCCGCGGTGCTGTACCTCAATTTCGGGGTGAAGGCGCGCATTGCGATCGCCGCAGCCATACTGGTCGGTTACGGCCTGTTGTCGGCGCTGGTGGCGGCACCCGACGTCGCGGGCGCAGGGCCATTGACCCGGGAGGGGTGCCTGGCAGGGTATGTCGACCGGCTGCTGTTGCCGGGTAAGCTGTACGGCAAGACATTCGACCCCGAGGGGCTGCTCAGTACGGTGCCCGCCGTGGTGACGGCCATGCTGGGCATGTTTACGGGGGAATTCGTGCGGCGGCAGGACTTGTCGGGCGGCCGCAAGGCGTCGTGGATGATTGCGGCGGCCGTGGCGCTGCTGGTCGCAGGGCTGGCTTTCAACGGGGTGGTGCCTGTGAATAAATCGCTGTGGTCGAGTACGTTCGTATGTGTCGTGGCTGCCTATTCGCTGGCGATGTTCGCCCTGTTCTACTACCTGATCGACGTCAGGGGATGGCGCCGCTGGACGCTCTTCTTCCGCGTCGTGGGACTCAATTCGATCACGATCTATCTGGCCCAGCGTATCGTGGGCTTCGGGCGTATATCCGATTTCTTCCTCGGGGGCGTGGCGTCGAAATGCCCGGAGGCGCTTGCCGCCGTGGTCAATAGTGCCGGCTATGTGGCCGTCTGCTGGCTGTTTCTCTATTTCCTTTACAGAAAGAACGTCTTTCTGAAGGTGTAGCCTGCGGATTCCGTCAGGTGCTGCGCGCAGGCGCGGCTGGCGCGGAGTTTGCTTCACGCCCAACCGATTGTATAATAAAAAATCATTGCTATGAATAAGACGATTCACCGCGCACAGACGCGCGGACACGCCAACCATGGTTGGCTCGATACCTACCATACGTTCAGTTTTGCCGGATATTACGACCCCCGGCGAATCCATTTCGGCGCCCTGCGGGTGCTCAACGACGATACGGTCGCCCCGGGCGAAGGATTCGGGACGCATCCCCACGATAACATGGAGATCGTGTCGATTGCGCTCGAAGGTGCGCTTCGGCACGGCGACAGCATGGGGAACATGCAGGAGCTGCGTCCGGGCGAGATCCAAGTCATGTCGGCCGGGACGGGCATTACGCACAGCGAAATGAACGCCAGCGACACGGAGCCCGTGAAATTCCTGCAGATATGGGTGCTGACCGATGCGGAGAACCATACGCCGCGTTACAACCAGATCCGGCTGGCGCCGGCAAAGCGCAACGAATTGAGGACGATCGTGGCTCCCGAAGGCCGCGGTGGCGAAAACACGGGCTGGCTCCATCAGGATGCCTGGTTCTCGACGCTCGACCTTGACAAGGGGCATGACGTTGAATACCGGATGCATACGCCCGGGAACGGGGCCTATGTCTTCGTGATCGAAGGGCTGGTCGAGGTGGACGGCGAAGTGCTCGGCCGCCGCGACGGCATGGGGGTCTGGGATACCGACGGCTTCGGGATCAGGGCTTCGGCCGACGCCCAGGTGCTGGTCATCGAGGTGCCGATGCGTTAACGGGCGGATATATAGGTGAAAGCCTGCTGGTTTCCAGCAGGCTTTTTTTATTGCCGCCGTGCCGCACCGGCCGGGCGGAAACGGAAATCCCCTTCCGCCCGGCCGAAGACAGTGTATTTTTCGTATCTTTGTTGCCGGTTCCGGCAAAATATCGTTGAATTCGTAAATGAGATACGCTATGAAAAATTATTTCGTCGCACTCGCCTTCACGGCGGTGTTACTGCCCCTGGCCTGTGCCTGCGGCACGCCCGAACCCGCCCGCAGCGGGGACGGGGATCCCCTGCCCGGGAACCCCGGGGCAAAGAGCTACAAGAACCCGGTTTTCCGGGAATTCCTCGTGGCCGACCCCACGGTAATACGCGCCGAGGACGGGAATTTCTACCTCTATGCGACCGAGAGCGGAAAGAACAACATCCCCATCCTGCGCTCGTCCGACCTGGTGAACTGGACGAAGGTCGGCTAGGTCTTTACGGCGGGGAACCATCCGCAGATAACCGACAAGGCCGGAGCCAACCTTTGGGCGCCGGACATCAACAAGATCGGCGACAGGTATGTGCTGTATTATTCCCAGCCGGGGGAGAACAACAAGCACGCCATCGGCGTGGCGTCGGGCCCCTCGCCTGTCGGGCCCTTTACCGACCACGGGAAACTGATCGGCAGCGACGAGATCGGGGTCGATATTTCGATCGACCAGTTTTACATCGAGGAGGACGGGCACAAGTACATGTTCTGGGGAAGTTTCCGGGGCATCTGGGCGATTGAACTTGCAGACGACGGGTTATCGCTCAAACCCGGGGCCGGGAAGCGTAAGATCGCCGGCGACCAGTACGAGGGCACCTACATCCACAAGCGGGACGGATACTATTACCTGATCGTCTCGACGGGCGATTTCATGAAGGATTACCATGTGGTCGTCGGCCGCAGCCGGTCGCTGATGGGGCCTTATGTCGATCGTGCGGGGCGCGACATGCTCGGCGTGCACCACGAACTGGTCGTGGGCAACGGCAACGGGTTTGTCGCCCCGGGGCACAATGCGGAATTCGTTACCGATGATAAGGGGCAGGACTGGATGCTGTACCATACCCGGCTCGAGGTGGGCGGGCCGCGTTACCTGATTCTCGACCGGATAGAATGGAATGACGGGTGGCCCGAGGTGCGCGGGCACGTACCCGCCCGGAGTGCCGAAGCTCCCGTTTTCGAGTAGCCCGGCTGGCAGGCCGTGCGATGTCCGTGCGTGCGGCATCCATGCCTGTGACCTGTCTGCGCCGTCCGTACCTGCGACCTGCCTGCGGCATCGCGGTTGACGCGGCCGGGGCGGGCGTATTGCCGGCAGGAAGAGAGAATCCCGGCGGGATCCCACATGGGTTCCTGCCGGGATTTTTACGGATCGGACAGCCCCCCCCCGGATCAGAACTCCGAGGTGAAGTGGAAGCGGATGTCCTTGAAATTCTCCTGCGCCAGCGCCAGCCCGTAGCTCGTATCGGCGAGGAATACGTCGCGGCCGTGCTTGTCGACGGCCATGTTGGTGTGCTTGCGGCGCTTGAAATCGGCCAGCTGCGCGGCGTTGTCGCTCTCGATCCAGCAGGCTTTGTAGATCGAGATCGGCTCCCAGCGGCAGGCGGCGTTGTATTCGTGTTCGAGTCGGTACTGGATGACTTCGAACTGGAGCGCCCCGACCGTGCCGATGATCTTGCGGCCGTTGAGCGAGGATACGAACAGCTGTGCCACGCCTTCGTCCATCAGTTGGTCGACGCCCTTGGCGAGCTGCTTGAATTTCAGCGGGTCGGCGTTCTCGATGTAGCGGAACTGCTCGGGGGCGAACGACGGGATGCCCGTGAATTTGAGCTTCTCGCCCTCGGTGAAGGTGTCGCCGATCTTGAAGTTGCCCGTGTCGTGCAGGCCGACGATGTCGCCCGGGTAGGCGAAGTCGATGACCGATTTCTTTTCGGCCATGAAGGCCGTCGGCGAGGAGAACTTGAGCTGCTTGCCGCTGCGCACGTGCAGGTAGTTATGGTTGCGCTCGAACGTCCCGGAGCAGATTTTCAGGAAGGCGATGCGGTCGCGGTGGTTGGGATCCATGTTGGCGTGGATCTTGAACACGAAGCCCGTCATCTTCGGCTCGGCGGGCTCCACGGTGCGGGTCGCGGTGGGCGCCGGGCGCGGCGAGGGGGCGATGCGGACGAAGCATTCGAGCAGTTCGCGCACGCCGAAGTTGTTGACCGCCGAGCCGAAGAACACGGGGGCCAGCTCGCCGCGCAGGTAGGCCTCGCGGTCGAACTCGTCGTAGACGCCTTCGACCAGCTCGACGTCCGAGCGCAGCTGTTCGGCGAATTTCGCGCCGATGTAGCTGTCCAGCTCCGGCGACGCGAGGTCGGAAATCTCGGCGGTCTGGGCGTCGGCGGTGAGTTTTTCGTCCGACGTGAAAAGCGAGAGGTTCTTTTCGTAGAGGTTGTAGACCCCGCGGAACGTGGGGCCGTTCGAAATGGGGAAGGCCAGCGGCCGCACGCGGATGCGCAGTTCCTTTTCCACCTCGTCCAGCAGGTCGAAAGGCTCCTTGGAGGGGCGGTCGAGTTTGTTGATGAAGACGATCACCGGCGTCGAACGCATACGGCACACCTCCATCAGTTTGCGGGTTTGCGACTCGACGCCCTTGGCGCCGTCGATGACGATGATGACCGAATCGACGGCCGTCAGCGTGCGGTAGGTGTCTTCGGCGAAGTCCTCGTGGCCCGGGGTGTCGAGGATGTTGATCTTGGTGCCCTTGTATTCGAAGCCCATCACGGCCGTGGCGACCGAGATGCCGCGCTGGCGCTCGATCTCCATGAAGTCCGACGTGGCGCCTTTCTTGATCTTGTTGCTTTTGACCGCCCCGGCGACGTGGATGGCACCGCCGAAGAGCAGCAGCTTCTCGGTGAGGGTGGTTTTACCCGCGTCGGGGTGGGCGATGACCGCGAAGGTGCGGCGGCGTGTGATTTCTTCCTGTAATGTCATGTATTTGTTCGAATGTTTCTGCCGGGATCCGGTGCAGCCGGTGCCGGCGACTGCTGTTGCCACGGCTTCGGGCCGTGTTTGCAAGCCTGGCCCGCCCCAAATCCCTCCCGGGGGAGAGGCTTGTCGCATGCGGCCGGAATATCCCGGTAATTTTAAACCTTTGTTATTCTTTCGGGTAGTCGGCGTTGTAGTGACAGCCGACCGACTCCTTGATCTCGCGGCCCTGTTTGATTACCAGGTAGGCCACGGCGATCATGTTGCGCAGCTCGCACAATTCGCGGTTGGGCTTGGTCTTGTTATAGAGCTCCTCGGTCTCCTGCCAGAGTATCTCGAGGCGGCGCATGGCGCGTTTGAGCGAGAGGTTCGAGCGGACGATGCCCACGTAGTTGGACAGGATGGTCTGCATCTCGCGCTTGGACTGGATGATCATCAGCATCTCCTCGGTGTGCTGCGTGCCTTCGAAGTCCCAGTCGGGGATGCCCTCCTGGATGTCGACCTTGGGGAGCAGCGACGCAGCGTGGCGTGCGGCCTGGTCGGCATAGACCACCGCTTCGATCAGCGAGTTGGAAGCGAGGCGGTTGGCTCCGTGCAGCCCCGTGCAGGAGGTTTCGCCCAGCGCGTAGAGGTGCCTGATCGAGGTCTCGCCGTTGGTGTCGACCTTCACCCCGCCGCAGCAGTAGTGCGCTGCGGGCGTCACGGGAATCCAGTCGCGGGTGATGTCGATGCCGATCGAAAGGCATTTTTCGTAGATGTTGGGGAAGTGGCTGCGGATGGCTCCGGGGTCTTTGTGCGTGACGTCGAGGTAGACGAAGTCCGAGCCCCGCTTGGTCATTTCGCGGTAGATGGCGCGGGCCACCACGTCGCGCGGTGCCAGCGATTTCATCGGGTGGTATTTGTCCATGAACTCCTCGCCGGAAGGCAGGCGAAGGATGGCACCGAAACCGCGCATGGCCTCGGTAATGAGGAAGTTGGGTTTCTCGCCGGGGTTGTAGAGCGTGGTGGGGTGGAACTGGATGAACTCCATGTTCTCGGTGATGGCCTTGGCGCGGTGGCACATGGCGATGCCGTCGCCCGTGGCGACGACCGGGTTGGAGGTCGTGGAATAGATATTGCCGCAGCCGCCCGTGGCGACGACGGTGAACTTGGCGAGCATGGTCTCGATCTCGTTGGTGGCGAGGTTGAGCACATAGGCGCCGAAGCAGGCCAGCCCGCGCGTATGGCGCGTGACGAATTCGCCCAGGTGGTGCTGCGTCAGGAGGTCGATGGCGAAATGGTGTTCCAGCACCGTGATGCCGGGGTGCCGGCGAACCGACTCGACCAGCGCCCGTTCGATCTCGGCGCCCGTGAGGTCTTCGTGGTGGAGGATGCGGGGTTCGGTATGCCCGCCCTCGCGGTTCAGTTCGAATCGGCCGTCGGGGGGTTTGTCGAAGCGTGTGCCCCATTCGATCAGGTCGCGGATCAGCTCCGGAGCACGTTTCACGACCAGCTCGACGGCTGCCTCGTCGCATTTGCCGGCTCCGCAGACCAGGGTGTCGCGGATATGTTTTTCGAAGGTGTCGGGAGCATAGGTCACCGAGCAGATGCCGCCTTGTGCGTAGTTGGTATTGCACTCGTTCATTTCGCCCTTCGTGACGATCGTGACATGCCCGTGGGCCGCGGCCTTGAGCGCGAACGAAAGCCCCGCTGCGCCGGAACCGATAACCAGAAAGTCGGTTTTCATAGTTTTGTGAGCAATTATGCGACGCAAAGTTATAAAAAATGCCCGGTAATCGGGTCTTCCGCCGGGAAAAACCTGTGCAAAAACAGGGCGATCTCTCCGGGATGCCCGTTTCTGTCGGCTATATTTCCCTCCGCAGCGGGCCATATCCGGATTTTTTCCTACTTTTGTCACGATACAACCCTGATTATTCTATGAAAAAATTGCTACTGGCCTTTGCCGCAGGCGTGTGTCTGTCCGCCTGCGCCACCCACGATCCAAAAATCTCGATCGTACCTTATCCCAACCACCTCGAACCCGGGCACGGGACGTTCGCCGTCAAGGGCGAAGGCGTCGTGTGCGACAGCCGTGCCGACGAGCGGACGCAGCGCGCCGTGGCGGAATTCGCCGCGCAGCTGGCGAAAACCTCCGGCGGGGAGAACCCCGTGACCGTCGCCGACGAGCTTCCCGCCTCGGGCATCCGCTTCGTCCTCGACCAAACGCTGCCGGAAGAGGGGTACCGGCTCGATGTCACCCCGAAGGGCGTCGAAGTCCGTGCGTCGCGTTTCCCCGGCTTTTTCTACGCCGTGCAGAGCCTGCGGCAGATGCTGCCCGCGGCGGTTTACGGGACGGAGCCTGCGCCCGGCGAGGAGTGGGTGCTGCCGTGCGTGAGCATCGAGGATGCCCCGCGTTTCGCTTACCGGGGCATGCACCTCGACGTGGCGCGCCATTTCTTTTCGGTCGAAGAGGTGAAACGCTACCTCGACGTGATGGCGATCCACAAGCTCAACCGCTTCCACTGGCACCTGACCGACGACCAGGGGTGGCGCATCGAAATCAAAAAGTACCCTGAGCTGACGACCGTGGGCAGCATCCGCAAGAAAACCATGATCCGCAAGGAGTGGGACAACTACGACAATACGCCCTACGGCGGTTATTATACGCAGGACGAGATCCGCGACATCGTGGCGTATGCGGCCGACCGCGCCATTACGGTGATCCCCGAGATAGACCTGCCGGGCCATATGCTTTCGGCGCTGACCGCCTACCCCGAGTTGGGGTGTACGGGCGGCCCGTACGAGGTCTGGGGTCGTTGGGGCGTGGCCGACGACGTGCTGTGCCCCGGGCAGGAGAAGACTTTCGAATTCCTGGAGGACGTGCTGGACGAGGTGGTCGGCCTGTTCCCGTCGGAGCTGATCCATATCGGCGGCGACGAGTGCCCGAAGGTGCGCTGGGAGAAGTGTCCGCGCTGTCAGGCGAAGATCCGCCAGCTCGGCCTGAAGGACGACGGAGAGCATACTGCCGAGCATTACCTGCAGAGCTAC
>ENA-OOUT01000246-OOUT01000246.1-human-gut-metagenome-genome-assembly--contig:-NODE-246-length-15265-cov-1.885207_pt1 | contig 15265 bp, 10 predicted proteins | sample MGYA00241549_ERZ501280 | MGnify/ENA primary metagenome ERZ501280 (study PRJEB25962, sample SAMEA2042281) | human gut metagenome | biome: human gut; feature: human-associated habitat; material: faeces...
GATTGTAGTTGGCACCGAAAGCGGCCTCCATAGCGGCGGCAGCATTGTCAAAGCCCTCGGCCTGGCAGGCAATGGCGAACACGGGGCAGGAAACGCTGTTCCAATCCCAACCATCGTCCAGAGTAACTTCCTTGCCAAAGGCGTAGCACTTGCCGTCCTTGATGTCGAAGGTCTTATCAAGGTAAACGCCCTGCACGAACTGCTCGGTAGTGGCATTGGCGTCAACAGGCTGATAGTAATCCGCGAAGTAGACATTGTACTTGATGTCGTCGATGGTAGTCTCGAAGTAATTCCACTTGTTACCATGCTTCCAGTTCCATTCAACGTCATAAGTAGAGATAACATTGCCGTCAACGACCTTGTTGCCAAAATTGAAGTGCAGAACGTTCATGCCGGCATTGAAGGTTTCATAGCCATCGTCAAGCGCGGAGGGGATGGCAAAGTAGGCACGGATATAAGCCTTCTCAGAACCGGTGTTCTTGATGGTGACCATCTTGTCCACATAGTTCTTGGCAATAGGCATACCATACTCGTCCTTATCGCCTTGGGCAGAGCCGACGATTGGGTACAGCTTCTTGTTCTGCTCAAAAGGCACAAGGCCGTTCTCGCCGCGCTGCTGCTCGATCAACTCGATTTTTACATTTCCGACTGCAAACGTGTTGGTGGCTTGATCGGTGTCGGTGAAGTAAGCCAGAGATGCGCCCACGATGGCAATCGCTACGAGAGCAACACACAGGAAGATGGCGGTAAGTTTCTTTTTCATGTACTTTTACCCCTTAGTAAGTATTTGGTATCGTTTCTGCGCCCATGCGCAGAGGGTTGCTTAGGGGTTGGTGGGGTTCACGTTTGCCCATGCTTCAGCAGCGGTAAATTCCGTTGTGGCGTTCTTGTGAAGCTGAGAAGCGTAAGCGGTAACGGTCAGCTTCGGCAGCGTTTCCGTTGTAAGGCCATCCATCATCGCCTTGGTGACTTCGCCCTTGACAGTGACCTGATCGCCCTTCAGTACGCTGTAGGCTGTGCCGATATCGGCGGTCTGAACCTTACGGTAGTAGACATTGGTTTCACCGGGAACCAACGTCCAGCCTTCAGCCATCTCATAAGTCAGGAAGGTATCGAAGTTCTGGGACTTCTCAAGCTTCACAAACAGGAAGCACTCTTCGGAGCCAGCCAGGACAGTCGCCTTGGGGTTCTTGCTGATGGTGTAGCCCGGAATCATTTTGTACTCCGTGCCGGTGGTCTCTTTCAGCTCGACCTTGATGTCGCTGGTGGTAAACGTATTCGTCACCGTGTCGGACTTCGCGGTCAGCCATGCCAACGTACCTGCTACAACGCCCACGACCAGCAGAGTCAGCGCCAGAACCAGTGCCAAACCTTTCTTATTCACATCATTTTCCTCCTTTCTTCGGGTATTTGCGATTGGGTTTTTATTTCAACAGACAGCAGAATCCGTACGCTCCCCCTCATCTGTTGGAATCGTGCGTGATGTTTTTAATCAAAGGCATCCCAAGCAGCTTCTGCGTTGGCAAAACCGTCAGCCTGAATGGCGTAAGCATTGACGGTGATGGTCATGCCCTCGATGGTTGCAAGCTGCTCATTCGTGATAGTGCCGGGAACGGTGATGGAATCAAACAGAGAGTCCAGAGCGACATCAGCAGTGGGAGCACCAACAGTCTCTTTGTACCAGAACTCATAGGTACGGGTGTCTGCGGTCGCATCTTTGGTGTTGTCCTTGTAAATCCAGTTGGCAGAATCATAACCGTTGAAGATGCTGGTCAGATCTGCGCCGGTGGGAGCAAAGATAGCATCCAGAGCACTGGCCTTGGAGAAGGTGACAGTCATCTTGATGTAGCTGGCTTCACTGCCGTTCAGCACAGTGACCATGGGGTCTTTGTTGTAGGTGTGACCCGGCAGCAGCTTGTAGCTGTTGGCCTTGACACGCGCAGCGCCCTCAACCAGAGAGCCGTCAGTATTCGCCTTGGCTTCGTCCAGTTTGATTGCTACGGAGCCGACGCTGAATGTGTTGACGACTTCATCGCTGGAAGTCAGAAACGCCATGGTTCCCAGCACAGAGGCGGTAACAAGCAATACCGCACAGAGGGTCAGGAGCAGAGCCTTGCTTTTCGTTTTCATCACGAAAACCTCCTAAAAATTTGTTATATAGGGAGCCTTGCGGCATTGCCCTTGAATAAATGTGAAGCGCTTACTGCGCGTCCCGTTCTGCTTCCCGCTTTATCAGCTCCTGCCGGAGCGCATCGGCGGCAGCTTTGTCAAAGCGGCCTGCCTCGACGGTCTGACGAATGGCTTCCACCTCGTCGTCTGTGAGCAGATTGTCAGTTTTCCGGCGGATCTCGTCGGTCAGGCTTTCATCGGCGGGTTCTTCCGGGGTGACATCGACCGCAGCAGCTTTGTGTGCCGCAGCATGAGCGCCTTTTTTGCGCCGGGAAGACTTTTTCTTTTTGCTCTCGTCCTCGTCTTTGTCGTCCGTAAAAATGTCGGGGATGAACACAAGCAAAAGCAGGACAGCACCGGCAGAGATGGCAATGTACATTCCGGGCGGGTGCTGGATATAATCCGCAATATAGCCGAGATACGGGATGGAGAAGATCGGCGTGCCGATTACATTTTTATAATGTACGAGAGAACCATCCTCGGCTTCGTTGGCGTCGCCCTTGGTGCGGAAGCGGATCACGGTGGGGTCTTCCTCGTCCGGGACGATGCCCACGACGCGGTGCGTGGCCACCGTGTTCTCGTCCAGCATGAACGTGATGGGTTGTCCTTCTTTTATGGTGTAGGGGTCTACCTTCTTTACATAGATCAGCGAACCGGTGTGATAGGTCGGCTCCATAGAGCCGGACAGCACGGTGAATACCTGCAATCCAACGACTCTCGCGCCAACCAGCAGGAGCGCCAGAAGCACCACCAGCGCGACCAGGATGCTGCTGATCACATTCCAGATTTTCTTGAGCGAGTTATTCATAAAGCTTCTTTCTTATCCTCTTCTTCTAAAACTTCAGCTCTGACGTTCGGCACGACAAAGCTATAAATCTGTTCAAAAGCCCATGTGATCGTTTCCTCACTGTTTTCCATCTCGCCGTTCATAACTCTGGAGGCAAAGAACAGCATCGTGGAGAAGACCTGATGAATGAGCATGTCCATGTATGTGCCGGGCTTGAAGGACTTGCTCGCCTTCTCGATCAGCGGCTTAAAACATGCAAGATGCGTTTCGTATGCATGAGAACGGCAGCTTGCGGAATAATAGTACCGAATGTAGAAGATACAATCGGCTGGCTCATTCAGGATGAAGTCCCAGCTTCTCTTCCAGAGGATATAGGCCCGCTCTTTCCACGAGAGTCCCGGCATGTGCATAACAGGAAGCGTCTTTTGCAGAAGGTTGGCAAAGTTCACATCTTCCATGTGAAGTGCCGCGCTGAGCAGGTCATCTTTGCCGGAGAAACACTTATACTTATAAATATATGCCTCGTTCAGCTTCGCTTCGGATGCAATGGCTTTGGTAGTGGTTTTCTCCAGGCCATCCCGCGCTACGACGCGAACTGCGCTGTCTATGAAGACCTGCCGCATCTCTTGTACTTCCAACCGCACACCTCTTTCTGGAAAATAAGCGGGTACTTATCCTGTCCGGGAAAAGAAAGCAGAACATCAGCACGCGCCGATTGATCTGCTGGTTCTGGCGAAAAATCATCGTGGAGTTCATCACTCGACGGACAGACGGGAATTCAATCCACGATTAGAAACTTCACGTCAAACCTCCTTCATATCAAAAAAGCCTTGGGATTCGGTGCTTCGTGGAGTTCATCACTCCATCCAATCACCCCATCCAAGGCGGCAAAACACTGGAATACCTATGTTTTTTCGTGCGCATGACACAAAAGTTTGACTGCGTATTTCAGAACCCTACGGCGTTCAATTTTTTCATATTGTCCCGCTTCAAAATCAGAGAAGAGTGGACGTACCGGTCAAGCGTGATGGTCGTTGTCGCGTGTCCTAGCACCTCTGAAAGCGACTTGATCTCAAACCCAACCTCGACGGCTCGCGTCGCAAACGTGTGACGAAGTGTGTGAAAATGAACGCCCTCCAGGCCACATTCGCGGGTATATTTCTCCATCCTGTATTGCAGCGCACGCGGCTCCATATAATTTTCTGTGCCGGTCAAAACATAAGCGGCTGAACTGTGAGGATTCATCTTCCCGCAAAGCTCAGCCGTGTAGTCTGTTATGGGAATCGTCCTGATGGAAGTATCGCTTTTGGGTGTACCGATCACAATTCTCGTCCGTGAACCGGGATTGTCAGCGGTACTGGTATCGCGCAGCCGTTGAAGCGTGGCGTCGATGCGGATCGTCTGTTCTTTTAAGGATATATTGCCCCATTGCAGCGCACAGAGCTCTCCAATACGAACACCCGTGAACAGCGTCAGCAGCACGCCAAACTTGCAGGTATCCATATCATCCAACAGGTAGGAAACGAAGCGCGTCTGCTCTTCGCGGGACAGCACCCGCATTTCCTTTTTTCCGGGCTTTGGATAATTGATCTCGATTGCCGGGAATCCTCCGGTGAAAAATGTCGCTGTGTATTTCAGGATACCGTGCAGAACGACAAGCACATCATGCACAGTCTTCGGAGCCAGCTCATCCTCAAAAAGCAGCTCCTCGGTGAAGTCGTCGATCAGGCCGGTCGTCATGCCCATGGGGAAGCAGCCACCGAGCTTCGGCTTGATGTGCTTCCGCAAAGCGGTATCATATTTAATATAGGTAGACTCCTTCACTTTGGGCTTTCGCATACGCAGCCATTCGTCGCAGTAGAACGCAAAACGGTGCCGGGAGTTTGTGCTTGGAATCGGCTTCCCGTTGACCAGTGCCGCTTTGCACTTGGTCACTTTTTCCTTGGCCTCCCGATAAGTCTTGCCGTAGCAGAAGCCGTACTTGATTTTGCCGGAAAGCTCATAGCCTTTGATATAGCGTGCTTCCCATCTGCCGTCCTTGCGTTTGAAAATATTTTCGCCTTTTGCCATCTTGAGAACCTCCTAATTTTTTGAAAACGTTGTGGCAACTCACATTCTACCAACAGCACCAAGCTGTTCCAGACTGCGCATTTGACTGCGATAAACCGTCAGCCAAACGTGTCAGCAGCAGAAATCGGGCACATAATTTCAAGTTCACGCCTGCACCCTAATTTCTTTTTTCAAAAACTGCCGCAAATTCACCTCTTCCTATTGATTTTTACCGAGCTAAGTGCTATAATCTGTTATGAATATTATAGGGCGTAAGGGTCATGGAGTGATGAACTCCACGAAATAAGAAGCCGCATCTGAGACGTTACACTTGGCAAGCAATGCCTGCGTTTATACAAACTTGACGAACAGGGAGATTTCCGGTGACGGAAATCTCCCTGCTGCTTGTTGGGGAAACTCTCCCCAACCCCCTGATTGATCGAACGGTTCCCGTTCGGCTGCGCCCTGCGTGCAGTGCTATTTTTCCTGTTGATGCTCTCTTGTCTGCCGCTGGTCGTCGGCATCCGTGCGCAGGAGCATCTCGGCGTTGGCCTTATAAATCTGGAGCCGCTTCGCTTCGTCACGAGCCTTGGAAAGCTCTGCATAATCGAGCTTCTTCTGCACGAGCAGATCGGAATATTCCGCTTGCAGACTCTTGACGGTGGGCAGCTTTTTCAGCGCCAGATCGTCAAACGCCTTCTTCGCTGCCTTGTGGATGGTGATGTCGCTCTCGTGCGCATCGTAATATTTTCTGGAATACCCGGCCTTGCGATAAGCGGTGTAGATATCTCTGGTTTTGGCATAGTTGATGATGTGCGTTTTCAAAACGGCGATCTCTGCCATGCGGCTCTCTGCCGCCTTTATTTTTGCCGTCAGTTCCTTCGTCCTACTGCTTGCAGCATCCGCATAATCGGCCAGCGCATCGAAATCCGCGAAATCATGCTTCTGGATGAACAGCAGCGTTTCAGCCATGGTTTTCAGCTTCACGACTTTCAGCTTCTGGTCGTAGGCAGCGCCTTTGCCGTTGCCGATTTTGGCCTCAATCTGTGAAATCAGCGTCGGTCTCGACACCTTGGAAGGATACCTCTTTTTCCTGCGTGGCGTATGCACCCGTGTACCGAGAATCACAGCACGCAGTTCTTCTTCCGAGTAGCCTTCGCCCAGCGACCGGAGCCGAATATTCTGCGGCTGACCGTCCCGCATGGAGGTGACATGCATGCCGCGTTTTACGGTGTAACCGGCGGCTTCCACCAGCTTCAGAAATTCCTCAAAATCTTTCGGTTTCTTCGCAAGCGCTGCGTCAATGGCCGCACGCAGCAGATCGCGTTGACAGGGCTTTGCTTTGCCGCCCAGCCACTTGTTGTAGCTTTTGCTGTACGGCTTCGGATTCTCAATCAAAGACAGCCGGTGCTCCATACAGACAAGATCGCTGAGCTTCCGGACAGCTTCGGTGCTGCCCCAGAAGTTGCGAAATTTCCGCGTGCAGTCCAGCGTAGTGGAGTTCCAAATGATATGGTTGTGGATGTGCTGCTTGTCGGTGTGGGTACAGACGATAAAGGCATGGTCGCCCTTCGTGAAGCGCCTGGCAAATTCATAGCCGAGTTGGTTGGCTTCCTCCGGTGTGACCTCGCCCGGTTTGAAGGATTGCCGGATCTGATACGCGATCACATCGCTGGCCTGCTCCCGGCCAGTGAGCTGCCGGTACTGGCGCTTGGATAAGAGAAATTCGCTGTCTGCCGTCTTTGCATCACAGGCATAGGCAGAGATATATTCGCCGTCTTCCGTCTTATCCGGATTCTTAGCGTAGTCTGTCCGCTCCGTCAGACATTGGGCAATGGTCTTGCCCTTGTTGACGTGCATGGGAATGATTCGCGTGGTCGCCACGAGCAAGCCCCCTTTGCAAAAATAGCGCGAGAGTTTTCACCCTCCCGCGCTATGCGTTACCAATATACTTTTTCTTTCATCCAGTCCCGCAGCAGATGAAACTGTGCAACAAGCCACGCACCGAGCATCGGCAGACCGTAGGGCGAAAGCAGAAACGCCGCTACAAGCTCGATCACACCGTTTTTTACATTGTGGTCGATGAAACTGAAAACGCTCACAAGGACGAGAAGCACAGACAGGATATTCAGCAGCACGGAGGAAATATGCAGGGTCAACGTGCAGAGCCAGATCAGGAACGCGAGAATAAGCATGACCGGAGCCAGCAAGATTTTCAGAATGAACTTCATATTTTCATCAACTCCTTCGCCTACATATTACAATTTAATAGGAGCAGAGGCAAGGATGCCGCGGAGAGGGATGGCATTGGAGCCGCAGCTCCATTATTTGATGCCTGCAAGCTTTACCAGTATCCCATTCGCCATGTCCCAAAGCTGCTCCTGATTTTGGATGACCTGCTCCAAATCTGTACCATAGACGCGCCCGGATTCATTCATCCGCCGCGCGATCTGATTGATGTTGTTGCTGGCATAGCGAAGAAGTGATACCATTTCTTTCAGCTCCGGCAGCTCCAACCGGACGATCATGCCGTCAATGGCGATGCGGCGCAGATAGGCGCTGAGATTGGTCATGCCCGCCTGCGTCATTTTTTCTTCGATCATGCGCTTTTCCGCTTCGGATACCCAGAAGATAATCTGCACATTTCTGTTTCTGGCCATGGTCATCGCTCCTGTCCCGGCAGCTTTTTCTCTGCGGCCTTTGCCTGAATCGCCGTCTTATTTTTCTGAATTTTCTCAAGCACAGATGGGCGCTTTTCCGGCGCAGCTTTTTCTTTTGCCAGCTCCTCGCGCACACGAGAGACAAGCAGATTGACAAGGCCGGGATTGACCTGCGATACGAGAAAATACCGGCTACGTTCATGCCCCCCTTCTTCGCCTCCGGTACAGACCGGAACCGTCTGCGCCCACGCCTTGTTATCACGGCTGATTCGCCCGTCGTGGTCAAACGCACGCACGGTATTGGCAAGTACATACGCCATGCGCTCCATTCCAAACTGCGCTGCGACCTGTGCGGATGCTTTGCCTGTGTCGAGGCAATAGTCGTGGTAGCTTTCATGGATCGCGGTTTCCAGCGCGTCCCGGCAAGCCATGTTTACGCGAAAGGATTCCCGGTAGGCGGGCAGCTCATCATGCTCGATGGCATACTCTGCACTCTGCTTATAGACAGGGATATTTGCGGTTTCAGAAGAAATTTTTTGGATATCATTACGTTCCATAATCGTCCTCCTTGTAATCTTGATTTGTACTCGTTCTTTCCGTATAATAAGAAAAACGGTGGTGGTAAAATGGCAAACAATGATCAGCTCTGGCAGGAAGCCAAGAAGCGCTGCCGACTGGATGACAAAGATATCGCCCTCGCCAAACGGCTGGGGCTGAATCCGCGCAGCCTTATCAAGAACATTCCCAGCAAAAGCGAGCCGTGGAAGGCTCCCGTCAAAGACTGGCTCCATGAGATAGAGGCAAAGCGCAGCAAAAAGGCAGAGCAGAAGCAGCGCCGCCGCGAGAAAGAGGCAAAGGTGCAGGATAGCGCCGACAAGGAAAAGTAATTCCTCGTCGGCGCTGTTTTGTTATCTGCTTTCCTGCTCCCGCTGCTTTTCGGGCGTGTCTTGCGTCTGGCGCGTCGGTGTGTTTTTCAGCCGTGCCAGTACGGAGGGGCGTTCTGCTTTTGCAGAGATTGCGGCATCATCCGCCAACTGCTCCATGGGCGTGCGCTCGTCGATGTTCAGCTCGGCGTTGAGTTCTGCAAGCCGTGCAGATTTTACGCGCAGCTCTTCCTCTTGCGGGAAGGGCTTTCCCAGCTCTGCCTTTGCAGCTTCCATCTGTGCGGTCGTCGCGTCCAGCGTGTTTCTGACATTCTGCAATCTGTCCGGCATGGCGTTCAAAACGTTATCGATACGAGTGAGGTTGCCGCGTGCATCCTTGCCCAGCGTCACGCGATGGGTCATCTGCCCTTTGAGCGTCAGAACATAGTCCTTGCCGAAATCCTCCAGCGTGAGGGACATCTGGAATCCGCGGTAAGTGCCGATGGGCACCGGCTCCATACCCCGCACATCCTTGAACGCTTCGAGCAGCGCCGCACCGGCGTTGTCCTTATCCGTAAGATTATCGTTTTTGACCGTCATACCGGCAAACCCGTCCTCCGGATGTGAATGCGCCGCCAGCGTTTTCATATCTGCCTCAAGGCCGGAAATAAAGCCTCTGGACTTTTCAATGTCCTCCGGGAATTTCTTCAAAAGGCTGTCCTCCAGCTTGTATTGCTGGCTCTGGTGACTGGCCTTCATCAGCTTCAATCTCGCAACGTCCACATCCAAATCCATCTTCTCTTTGATTCTCTCGTCTCCGGCACACAGCGCCTTGATTTCCGCGTAGGAAAGGGCCGTTTCGTCCACATCCTCGCAGGAGCGAACCGGGGATTTTGAGGTCATGATCTGGGAAATGAATTTCTGTTTATTCTCCACTGTCTGCCACAGATAGGCGTCAAATGTGGATTCGGTGACGTAACGGTAAATGTGGACTTCCTTGTTGCGGTTGCCCTGACGGATGATGCGGCCGCTGCGCTGCTCCAAATCACCGGGACGCCACGGGCAGTCGAGATCATGGAGTGCCACGAGCCTGTCCTGCACGTTCATGCCAGCGCCCATTTTAAAGGTACTGCCCATGAGCACGCGCACCTGGCCGGCGCGCACTTTTGCGAACAGCTCTTTCTTTCGCGCTTCGGTATTCGCTTCATGGATAAACGCAATCTGCTCACGGGGGATACCGCGGGCAACGAGCTTTTCCCGGATGTCGTCGTAAATCGTGAACGCCGGTTCTTCGGCTGTATCCTGACCAATGGCAGCTTCCAGCGCGTGAAGTTCCGGACTGTCGAGGTTCCCGCCTGCGGCCTTTGCCGCTCTGGATGCAGGCACTGCCGCTTTTGGTGTGGAGAGGTCGCAGAAGACGAGCTGGGTGAGCTTATCTGCCTGTCCGTCCTTCCAGACGGAATAGATATTATCCACGCACAGATTAACCTTACTGCCTGCCTCATCGGGCAGGTCGGGATTGATAACGCGCTGGTCAAGCCCCAGCTTGCGCCCGTCCGAGGTGATCTTGAGCATATTATCGGTACTTGCGTCCACGATCCCCGCATGGACTTTTGCAGCACGCTCGGAAAGCTCCTGCACCATGCCTTTCTGAATCTCTGTCGGCTGTGCCACGACGTTGTGATAGATTGGCGTCGGTGTCGGCAGGTGCAGTTGATCCGCCGTCTTGATGTCGGCGGCTTCCTTGAATAGCTGCATCAACTCCGGGAGGTTGAAGAACTTTGAAAACCGGGTACGCGCCCGGTAGCCGGTGCCCTCCGGGGCAAGCTCAATGGCCGTCGCAGTTTCTCCAAAGGTGGAAGCCCAGCAGTCAAAATGCGTCAAATGCTTTCTCTGAAGCATGTCATGCTGGAGATAGCGCATCATGGTGTACAGCTCCGTCATGGAGTTCGAAACCGGCGTACCGGTCGCAAACACAATGCCCTTATTGCCGGTGATCTCATCAATATACCGGCATTTCAGGAGCATATCCGAAGACTTCTGCGCGTCGGTAGTAGAGAGGCCGGCAACGTTGCGCATTTTTGTGTAGAGAAACAGGTTTTTGAACGCATGGGCTTCATCCACATAGAGCCGGTCTACGCCAAGCTGCTCGAAGGTGATGACATCATCCTTGCGGCTGGTGTCCTGCAATTTCTTGAGCTTCACTTCGAGGCTCTTTTTCGTTTTTTCCAAGCTCTTGATGGTGAAACGCTCAGCGTTGTTTGCCTTTAGCTCCATCAGACCGTCTTCAATTTCATAAATCTGCTCTTGCAGCATCCGCTCCTGCCGCTCTTTGGAGACCGGGATACGCTCAAACTGACTGTGGCCGATGATAACAGCGTCATAGTCGCCGGTGGCAATACGGGCGCAGAACTTCTTGCGGTTTCTCGGCTCGAAGTCCTTTTTGGTAACGGCGAGGATATTGGCAGAGGGGTACAGACGCAGAAACTCCGACGCCCACTGTTCAATCAGGTGATTGGGCACCACAAACATGGGCTTGTGGCAAAGGCCGAGGCGTTTGCTCTCCATCGCCGCCGCGACCATCTCGAAAGTCTTGCCCGCGCCGACCTCGTGCGCAAGAAGCGTATTCCCACCATACAGAATGTGAGCAACAGCGTTCAACTGATGCTCACGAAGCTGTATCTCCGGATTCATACCGGAGAATGTAATATGCTGTCCGTTGTATTCGCGCGGACGGGTGGCGTTGAAAAGCTCGTTATACTTCTGAACCAGTTCGTGCCGCCGCGTCGGGTCTTTCCATATCCATTCCTGAAATGCGTCCTTGATGGCCTGCTGCTTCTGCTGGGCAAGCGTGGTTTCTTTGGAGTTGAGCACGCGCTTCTCTTTACCATCCGCATCCGTGATCGTGTCGTAAATGCGCACGTCGCGCAAATTCAGTGTATCCTCCAGAATCTTGTATGCATTGGCGCGTTCTGTGCCGTAAGTCATATTGGCGTTGATGTCGCTGCGGCCTACGATGCTCTTGCCGGTGATATTCCATTCTGCGCTGAAATCTGAGTAGTTAACATCAATGCTCCGGCGCACATAGAAAGCTGGCTCCAACAGCTCGAACATGAATTGCTTGATATACGCTTTATCGATCCACGTTGCGCCGAGGCGCACTTCAATTTCCGAAGCGTCCAGATCCTTTGGCTGCGCCTGCCGCAGCGCTTCTACATTGGGTAGATAGCCGGGACTGTCCTTTGCGGCCGCCTCTGCCTCCCTCAGCTTCTGCCGCACATCCCCGGAAAGATATTCATCTGCCGTCTGCCATTCTCCGTGCACAGGGTCGAGAAAGATAACGCCGTTCAGTTCGTCGATCAGCTCTTCCTGACCTTTGCCAGAGAGCTGCGCCATATAGTCCATGTCCACGCAGGCTTTTTCCGAGATGGACAGCGCCAGTGCCTCCGACGCTGTATCCACGGACGTGATGGCCTCATGGGGACGGATCGTGCGCTTTGTGAAAATGTCAGCCTTGCGTTTGAGGTTGTTTTCTTCATCCAGCACTTCCAGAGAGCAGAGCAGGAAGTACGAGCTGTCATCCGAAAACGCCAGGTTGTTGGCGCGAGTATTGATAAGCCCATATTTTGCCGTGAAGGAATCATAGAGGGCATCCAGCTCCCGCTGCGTCCGCTGGATCGCATCATCGGAGATGAAGCCGTCCATCTGCTGCCCAATGAGCTCCTGGACACAGTCCCGGAGCAGCACCATGCCCTTGACGCGCTCTTTTGCTGTTGCGTTCAGGTCAGGCTTGACCATGACGCTGTTTTCTCGGTAATACACGTCACCATCCACGATGGTGTAGGAGAAATTCTTCACATTGGGGTCAGCGGGAATAGATGTGTCAATCTTCTCGTTTTCACCGAGGTCTGGCAGCTCTGCCTCCTGGTATTTACCGCCGATGTTCTGCACCGCTTCATGGAGCAGTGTTCCCAAATCTGCACCTTCGATGGGGTTGACGGTATAATCCTGCTTGCCGTACTGCGTGCTCTCCGAAGATGGGGTTCCAAGCACCATTTCCGGATGCTCTGCGAAGTAACTGTTGATGGCAAAACCGTTTTCGGACTGGCCGAGGTGAATCCAGTCCTCGTCGATCTCAATGGGGCGGTCTCTGCGTTGCAGGAAGATGATATCCGAAACCACATCCGTACCGGCGTTGGCGCGGAACGCATTGTTGGGCAGACGAATGGCACCCAGCAGCTCCGCCCGCTGCGCGATGTACCTGCGGACTTCGGGCGATTGCTTGTCCATCGTATAGCGGGAGGTCACGAACGCGATCACGCCGCCCGGTCGCACCTGGTCGAGAGTTTTGGCAAAGAAGTAGTCGTGAATGGAAAAACCGAGCTTGTTATAAGCCCGGTCATCTACCTGATATTGTCCGAACGGGACGTTGCCCACGGCGAGGTCATAGAAGTCTTTTCTGTCCGTTGTCTCAAAGCCTGCGATGGTAATGTCCGCCTTGGGATAAAGCTGCTTGGCAATACGTCCGGTGATGCTGTCCAGCTCCACGCCGTAGAGCTTGCTGCCCTGCATCTGCTCCGGCAGCAGGCCAAAAAAGTTGCCAACGCCCATAGACGGCTCCAGAATGTTACCGCTCTGGAAGCCCATATTGCCGACCGCTTCATAGATTGCCTTGATGACGGTGGGGCTGGTGTAGTGGGCGTTCAGCGTGGACGCTCTGGCCGCAGCGTATTCCTCCGGGGAAAGTGTGGCGTACAGCTCTGCAAACTCGTCCGACCAGTTTGGCTTATTTTCATCGAACGCATCTGCCAAACCGCCCCAGCCCACATAGCGGGAGAGAATTTCCTGCTGCTCCGGGCTGGCCTGCAAACCCTCAAACTCCAGCTCTTGCAGGAGGTGGATCGCTGCCATATTTGCCCGAAACTTTGCCTTTGCGCCGCCGACGCCGAGGGCATCATCGGTGATGTGGAAATTCTGCGCGTCGCGGTGGCTTGCCGCCTTGAAGTCAGCGTAAGCGGCCTGCTCCGCAGCGGCAACGCTGGGAAAGCCCTGCCACTCGCCGTCAACGGGGATGGATACCGCAGGACGGTGTGCGGGAGGCTCGTCGATCTCGGCCTGAGAGATGGCATCATCAAAATCAGGCACAAACTCTCCCATTTCCGAGAGTGCCGCTCGACCTTCATGCTCCAGAATCAGCCTTTCTTCCTCGTTCATAGCAGGAGGTTCAGGCTCGGCGGGTTCCGCAGAGGGCGGGTCATGCTCCGGTTCCGGGATGTGTAGCGTCTGGATTTCTATGTCGTAGGGCAAGTGTGTTTTCTCGGCGGGATAGAACGCGACGGGTTTGGTGATGGGCTGCGGCTGCTCCCGTTCCTGTTCTTCAACGAACGAGCGTATAAACGCAATGTGTTCAGCGCGGAAGATGGGAAAGCCCTGCCTGTTTTGAAAAGTCACATCGCGCAGAGATACTTCATCTGCGCCGAAATTCACGCTGTCAATGACAAACTTCCGTCCGTCGATCTCTAACTCCATGCCAATGGGGATGTAATCCTTGGTGTTGGCCTCGTTGATAACATCATAGCTGTCGGTTTTATTTGGCTGTGCAAACACGAAGCTGTGTCCATGCTCCAACAGCCGCTTTGCGGCGCTTGCCCATTGTCCAAAATCATAGCCGGTCACAGCGGTTTCTCCCATACCGGGAATATCGTGTTGCAGCAGGCGGCGATTCAAAGCGCTGGCGGCGTGTTCTGCATCTGCGCCATAAAAAAGCAGCCGTTCTCCGACGCGGACACCGATGAGCTTTTCGGGATGCTCTGCACGAAGTGCCTGATATGCCGAAACATTCGGCGCAAGCTCACGACCCTGATCTGCGATTCGTGTGAGGACAGCGGAAACCGGCTCAGTTTTGCGTTCCGGTTCGTGATTGCTCTCGCTGAAGAATGGAACGGCGCTGAGATGCGCGACAGTTTCATCTGCGGAATCAACATTATAGAGCGTACCATCAATTTCTACGCGCTGCCCCACAAGGTTTTGAACCGCTTGCGGCGTCTCCGGAGTTGGCTGTTCTGTGTGCTGCGCCGCAATGACGCGCTGCGGCTCCGGTTCAGAAACCTCGAAATATCTGGTGTCGAGGTAGCGTTCAAAGGAATTGCGGTCGATGCTGACAGGTTCCTGTCCGGGTGCGTTCGGTAACGTGTACCAGACGTGATCTTCATCTACACGCGCGATAGCGCCGACTGATGCTATGTGGTCTAACTCTATGGATGAAATGCGATCTCCAATATGATAAGTATAGCCAAGCGGTGTTGTAAACGCCGGAGGGGATAGCTCAATTCCCATATCCCGTTTGATGCCATCCAAGTAAGCAATGGCGTTATTCTGTTCTGCAAAGCGGAGCGTTTGTTCCCCATCTCCGCAGAACCGTTCCAACACCTCATCCCAAATGCCGGTAATTCCGCCCTCGCCGGGATGCAGACGAATGGAGTATCGGTCAGGTGAAAATAACCGCAGTCGCTCATTCTCATCGTAAAATTTATTCTCGCGGATGAGCTGTGCCAACCGCCGCTGTACCTGCGCCCATGTGAGCGTCACCGGCTCGGCGTTTCCTACATGGATATACATGGGAGTTTTGCTATCTTCCCAGCCATATTTTGCAGCCAGCCATGCGGCGGTGCTGCGTTCTCGCCCATGCGCCTGCATATATAGTGCGACTTCCTGCTTGCCCTTTAGGTTGTTGTGCC
>ENA-OOUT01000257-OOUT01000257.1-human-gut-metagenome-genome-assembly--contig:-NODE-257-length-14807-cov-2.881440_pt1 | contig 14807 bp, 14 predicted proteins | sample MGYA00241549_ERZ501280 | MGnify/ENA primary metagenome ERZ501280 (study PRJEB25962, sample SAMEA2042281) | human gut metagenome | biome: human gut; feature: human-associated habitat; material: faeces...
GTTTAGAGAATATAAAGTATCCAAGAAAGCACAACACTATGACTCCTATAATAAGCCAAATCATCTTTCTTGATTTAGGAGCATCCGAAGTAGGTCGCGTTGTTGAATTCTCTATTGAACTCTTATCTGCCAATTTAGAGTCATCTACTTTTCTGCGAAGCTGTACTTTATGTTTTAGTCTTACGTCAGAATTACCCATTAGTCTTCACAAATGAGAGCAAAACCGGGAATTTCATCGAAGGCCTTGCTTAAGCTCATAACTCGGCTTTCGTTTTTCAGAGCAAATTCTCCGCCTTTATTCTTGATTGAACAAACGCAATACACATGACCCTCATCGGCAGAATCTGCCAATACTTCAAGATAGTCACCGCTATCGCTCTTTACTTCGATACGTCCACCTTCATCGGCATAGGTTACGTCTTCGCCTTCGATTGCAGCTCCGTAGTTCACGATACATACAAAAGCCTCATCGATTTCATCTAATTTGGCGATGTTGATCTGCTCGCTTTCTTCACCACCGGGTGCGGGTTCTTTATTATCACCGAGATGAAGCATGTAGGGGAACTTTTCGAGCGAACCTAAATCGCTCTTTTTCTGGCGGTACTCGTTAGAGAAAACTCCACCGACTTCTCCATCTTTCTTGCGAAAGAAAAGACAGAGGTCAAGGTCTGTGTCAGAGGTCCAATAAAGATTGACCTTGAGCTTGCCACCAAATGTAAAGGCGGCCTCCTCCTGCTTGCGACGGAGGGTAATTTTTCGTTTAAGTTTTACTTCTTCTGCCATAATTTTTTAATGTTAGAAATTAAAGTCATTATTCGTAATTTGAGGTTCTATTGAATTTTTCTCTGGATTTGAAGTTGATGAACTGTCAAAAAAGTCATCCTTCTTAGGATATTTTTTTGTAGGTCCTCTCTTCGTTATATTCTTTTTTTGAGGATGGATTTCTTTTGTTCCTATCTCAAAAAAAGTCATTTTCCTCTTTCGTTCCGCTAATGTTAGATGCACCAAATCCGATTGGCTTACGAGGAGGATTTGAATTTCTCTGCGAAATTATCTCCGAATCAAATGAAAAAAGTTTCTTCCGTAAGTCTTTTACTACGGAATGCTCAGAAGGGTAGTTTTGCGCAAATCGGTCAAGTTCCTTTTTCGCTTCATTTATGTGCCCATCAATGATTAAGCCATTAATTGTAGCCAACGCTTTCTCTTTAGCTTCCTTAACCTTTGTTTCTTCAAGACGTTTTTTCGCTTTCGTAAGAAATAGAGTAACATCTTGGTCAGATTCCTCTTTAAGATAAGTCTCGCAAAGCAATTTTAATCGAATCCAATCCTCATCGAAATGCGCCTTGTTGATGTTTTTCTTTAATTCATCAAGTTTGCGCTTGTTTTCTTCAATTTCTTTTCGTTGAGAATTTAGACGCTCCTTTTGACTTGTCCATTTGCGAATATTTGCAGAATCTTCTTCTATAAGCGACTCACAAATACTAATTGCAGAAACATAGTCTTTTGCTTGTTCTGCCTCATTGAGTTTCGTAACGAGAGTATTTATGATTTCTTCATGTTGAGCATGAACTTCTGAAATTTTTCTTTCTATTTCCTTCGCATCATGATTAAAAGAATCAAGAGCAAGTATCTTGTTCACTTCCTTGAGCGCCTCAGCATATAATTTCTGTGCAAAAAACACATCGGCACGATTTAAGAATGTTTGAACTTTTTCTTTAATCTCCATTCGACGACGTGCTTCATTTTTCAGGCGAGACACTTCATCAGAATCGGGTTTAAGTTCAAGTGCCATGTCACATTGTGAAACAGCATCAGTCCATCGTTCTTCTGAAAAAGCTGTTTTCGCACGTAGAAGAACAGTATTAAATTGCTTATTAACTGCTTTTTGCTCAGCATGGAGTTGACGAGCTAATGCCGCTTTTTCTTTTGCAAATTCATCATCGGGTCTATTTGTCAAAGCTATCTCCGCCCACTCAAGCATTTCCTCATAATTGTGGTTACTTTCATGACGTTCTATATTTTCTACAGCATTTTCATATTCTTGATTCGCCTTTTTCTGACTATCAATAAGTTCTTGCTGACGTCGAGCATTCGCCTCTGCTTTCTGTCTTTTGTCTTCCTCTTCTCTTGCCTGCTTGTTTAAGATTTCTTGAGTTTTTGCATCATTCAAGAAATTTGCAGTAGCTCCCCTAAATTGATCACAATCTATCTGAGAATAGACACTTACCACTTTGGGCAGTTCTTCTTCTCGATAAATCACAATCTTATCATTATCAACAATAAACCGATTGTTGATAGCTCTTGTAAAGGTTTGGTTAGTAAAAGTATTTCCGATAAATACAATTCCTTCTATTTCATGCGGTTGTAGCTGATTCTCTTTTACAAATTCTGCTATTTTTCGAACCACATCTTCAACTATTCCGTTAGTGCGGTTGTCCAACACATTAGGAAAAATCTGTACTATCGCAGGATTATTAGGAGCAACAGCAAAAGTTATGTTATCAAATGCCACTGGCATATATGGCTTGCTTTTTGCTATTTTGTCAAGCCACACAGAAGCAAATCTATCTTGCCTTACGCATTCCAAATCAAATTCCTCACGACTCCTCAGTAACTTAGTGTTTTTGTTGATATTCTCAACAATGGTTTCAACTAAAGCCCTGCGACGTACATCCAAACCAAGACCTATAAGTTTTCCTTCATTTTTACGAAGGAAAATATTGCCTTTATTCTCATACAGTGAGAAATGAAAATTATCGTTGGTAGCGGCTAATACAAGATACGTACCGAGATTTGTAAAGACATTACGTTTTTTACATTCTTCTAATGCAAGATGAGATATACGTGCAACATTCTCAATAACCTTAAAGTTAGATTCTTCGAGTTCTTCGATAAAACGCAAACGAGCCACGTCAGGTATATCAGCTGAGAACGATATATAAGTATCAATAGCCCCCTCTTCATTCACAGCTTGATGAAGATGGTTAAAAATACCAGCAACCTTAAAGATTTCTCGCATATCTTCTCGCCGTCTTTCATATCGAGTGAAATAATGCTCTCCTTCCTCAATAAGATTGAATATGTCACCAAAGTAGTGCGGGAGTTTGTCTCTATAATTATTTTCAAATGACTTGCCGTACTCTACTCTGCTGTTGGCTATGTCCTCATGGAAATATAGCCAAATCCTATCCTCTCCATTCGGAAGAGACAATGGTAACACATTGCCATCGTAATTGATGGCAACTGTGATAAACCATTTGTCAATGTATAAGGACAGTGATTTCATATTTTTCTATTGCTACTGATTGAATACTTTTGAAATGAGGGACTTTAAGAAGCAAGCACCTTCTGCAATAATAATAGGCTGATGATAATGGAATCCTTCACCATTTTTATTGTTCTTAGACGCTTTTTTATATTCTGGGTCGTTTGTGCAAAAAGAGATTATACGAGTAGGAAGCTCACAGATTTCATCTCGCAATGAATCTTCTGCTCTATGGTATAATTTGGTATCCTTGCTTACGAACTTGATGAAAATATCCATGAATTTCTCAAAGTTTTGAACACCAGAAAAATCGAAATAGCTCATATCGTCCGAGAATTGCTCTCCACTGATTTCATCATCGGGAGCGATGGATATAGTGTTGCCATCTTTTATAAATCGTACACCAGTCTCACCACAGATGTCACAATCATTTAGAGCATCAACTATTGCAAGCTCATTGTTTTCACAAAGTCCACGAGCAACCTCTGTCTTATTATCATTCTCGATTTCTTCGTGATACTTGATACTTACGGTTTTATCTGGAATTATCAACTGAAGTCCGGCATTTACACAATTGTTATAGAACTCATTAGTAGTTCGTGAACTTGATGCGTGACGAAGCCAATGGAATAATCTGCCTCCTTTACCAAATGGCATGAGCTCAATACGTTCTATATTTCCTAAACGGTTTAACTTGATTGTCTTTCCGATAAGCATTCCTGAATAGAAAAGCAACAAACCGCATACATAGGCTGGAATTGTAAAGACAAACTTTGCATTTGAACTTAGTGAAGCATAGAACGCATCGTAGTCGTCCTGATTCTTAAGTTGGTCAAAAATGCTATTAAGATAGTATGGAGCCTTATCCGGATGATCTATTATCTCTTTGATATTCTCTACATAGACAGCAGTATCATGTCCCTCATGAAAATCCACAAGAGCTTGTCGGTATTGCTCTGATTTTTTTACAGCATCAAAGAATACACCCGCCGCAAGTCGTACAGAACTTTCACGGAATAATGAGTATCTGTTATTATTCTGTGGGTTCTTTGCTATAAGCAGAATATCACTTGTACTACCACCTACGTCTATTCCAAGGAACATATTGTTGCTATTTAAGCCAAATTCTTGAGACATGGCATAGCTACATACAGCCTCGGCTTCGGTAAACAATTTGTTTGCCAACTCTGGTTTTCGTCCAAAAGGCGTAATTTTACATAAATCCTCAAAAATACCTTCCAATTCATCGCGATCAGAAGTCATCATTGAACCAGGATAACTCCAGAAGATTTCTTCAGGATGAACTCTATTTGTATATAGGAATGCACAAGCTTGAAGCCATATAGATTTCAAAAAGGCACGTTTCTTCTCACGTCCTTTATCATCATCAAGCCATTTCATATTATAATGCAGTATTCCTGCTTGCGTCTTAATTTCCCATTCATTCATCTCCTGAACTCTGACATTCGGACGATTTACTGGGACACCTCCAGCTACCTCTGACGATTGATTAGCTCCGACATAGCGAGAATCATGTTCATGAAGCCATGATTTTAGCTGACCATTTTCAGATGGATAGTTCGTGAAAAATAGTAATTCGTTATTCTCGGCAATTGCTTTTGGATTATTATTTTCCCTGCCAACAAGAACTGCACGGTAGTTCCCGAAAACAATTGGATTTGTTCCTCGATTGGGAGTATTATAATACATACAAGTATTGTTACTTCCAAAGTCGATACCTACTACCGCTTCACTATTAGTGCCAACCGTTGTTAAATCCCTAACAAGATCTTGACGCAACATTAAATATCCTGCACCAATGTTTTTGCCTGCAATTTTAACGATTGCAGACAAGCCACATATTGGTTTATTAGATGATATGATGTTGTATTTAGGAAGATTCTCACTTTGACCAGACGGGTAAGTCGCTAACTGTTTAATATCAACGCGTCTTTCTTCTTCCGGAGTGGGTTTATACCTTGAAGTAAAGAAATTACCATCAATGGTCTTAACAATCTCACCTCCAATTTTGAAAATTGGGAAAAACTGCTCTGTATCACCATCTGTATATTCAGAGAAGAGATAATACTTATTCCATTTCTCTGAAACGAAATTAGGCCAAGCGATAACTTTTCCTTGGTTTTGAACCCATTGAATTTTGTATTCACGGTCATTTAGTGTTACACTTTCGCCATCAATCTCAACAACAAGAGAAACCGCAAGCATTCCTGCATCCGTAATATGTGCAGTAAGTTTGGTGTTGGCATTACCAGCATATTCAAGAATAGTATCAAGTTTATTTTTGAATATGTCAATTCCTTTCTCAGAAAGAGGCACACTAAAATATGCCGTATCTCCTGTTTCTATGTCTTTTACTTGAAGATAGTAAACAGGTGCATCGGATAGCTTGGGCCGCTGGCTTTGTGGCTCAATCCATCCAACAACATATTCATCAGAGCTGAGAAGTTCTTGTATGTCGCCAATAGTTTGATAGTCGCCATCATTTACATAAGTAAACGTAAAATCAGGCTTCAAATATACGGGAACTTCGCTTTTGAACAATTCCATAAATGGCTGTTGTAGCGAACTATATCGAGCAACAGGACCTACAGTTCGCAAGTTATTTTCCCTAATAGCAAGTTCGTTTTCCCATTCTCTTGCCATACCTTTGAAACCAGACAAGTTAATGGATATTTTGCCATTTCGTTGAGAGTTTATCATATTCTCAAACTTAGCAACATTCTGATTGAGGTTCATTATAAAAAGATAAACCTTTTGAAGTTGCTGCGAAGTGAGATATCTGGTAGGGTCTTCAAACTTACCGTTTCTATACCAGTTAATATCAGAAGCTGTGTCTCCTAAATTTGTATAATTTACTCCTGTGAAAACACCTGTAAGAGGAGAAGTTCCTCCAACAAGTTGATTGCGATAATATATTAGGTGAATAAATGGCTGCGCATCCGGATTTTTGGCGAGATCCATTTGATTACACCAAACGTCCTTGTCATCAAATAACATTCGACCGAATGCCGATGCAATGTCATAATCACCCCCCTTGATATTCATGTAAACAGGAGCAGAAAATCTGATTCTATCAGGATACAGGGCTATTGTCGCCAATAGACCACGCCATTCGCCGTGCAATATCTGATAAAAATTCAGTAATCCTCCATTGTCAATATTGGGATTAGGGTTATTAATAGTGTCAAGAGCATACTTAAAAAGTTTCGCTCTCGCCCAAGGGGAAGGAACACCTGAGATTAGGGCACTCAGTGTCTGAGCATTCACATTTCCAAGTATATCTCCAGTTTGTATGCCTTGGATATAGGAATTTGCCATATTGAGCTCATTCCAGTCACCTTGTATTCCGGTGGTTAGAGTTGTATAACTCTGTATGAGAAGTGCTTTAGACATAACCTATATCAATTAAAATTATAAAGTTTTATTAATGTATCATAGATGAGTTTGTACAATTGTTCTCCTCTATTGGTGATACCTTTGTTACTCTCTCCGTGTAGTTCTTGAATGAACATCTTTTTGAAACTATTGAACTTGCTGCCAATTAAACCGGTAGAATATTTATTATCTTTACCGATACCTTCATTCCGATAGATGTTTTTGTTCCAATCAAACCGCATAAGCTCTTTCTTTGTTTGAGGCGCAAAAAGTTTAGGATTGAGGAGAAACTTATCTCCACCTCCAGCAGAACGATGCAGTTGACGAAGCCAACCTTCTTCTAAGGCTCCACTCTCCGTCATACGAGCAAAAAACAATCGGAAATAATCCTTGAGGTATTTTACCTGTGAAGGGTCTATTTCCTCAAAACCAATAATTTCTTTATCTTCTCCAGATCGAACTTTTTCGACTATGTCATCATCTCCATTATTAAATAAGGCAAATGCGACAAGGCATCCAAGTTTCTTTGCGAACTCAGTCTGACGATCTTTTCCTACAAAATCTTGGAAATCAAATTTGTCATTGTCTTCTACTGCACGATACAGATATTCAGTTTTATAATTGTCTTTGTTTTCTTGTAGCGTATCTTCACGACTATTCAGGAAATCCATAGCCGCACATGCTGCAAGTAATTCTATATAGTGAGAATCATTTTTTTGTGCAGCGCCTCCAGTCAATGTTTTATTAGTCTTTTGACTTTCACTTTGCATAGGATTCCAATTTAGACCACTTGTTCCCATCATATAGAAACGCTGATAAATGCTTCTAACTGTAGCATCGTCATCATAAAACATCATTGCAACCTGTGAATTGAGAGCAAACTTATCACTTGTCGCAATAATTTTTTGTTGATTCAACTGACCGGCATCCGGTAGATTAAAGTTGAAATATGCAGTTAAAAGAGTTGAACCAAAATATGCATTTTTGAGAATGTCTGCACTTCCATTACTAATGATTTGCGCTGCTCGTGAAAGGGCTTGTGGAATAATGGGTATTGAAGATGCTCCAGTTCCACCAAAGACAGAACCCAAAATAAATACTTTGGCTTTGCCTGATGTTGTTTCAGTGATTAAGACACTGACAAATTCTTTTAGTCCATTGGGTAATTTTGAATTAGCCGCTTCCACGATTGATTGATACATCATCATAGAACCAAGATGGGTCTGGGCACGATAACCATGTTGAAGATTAAACTCTTCAACATTACGATCCAAAACCAAATCGGCTAAATCCGTTTCTTCCCGATGGTTGTATTGTGTATCACCATATCCAAAGACTTCCTTAAAGGTACTTTTGGTTTCGTAGTTCGGAGAGAACTCGTAGTATTTAATGTTTGCCGAGAAAAAAGTTTCTTTATGAGATACTCTATTTTCAGCTTTGAGACCTTTGGTATTTACATAGGCTTCCTTAAGCTCTTTTAGTCTTCCAAAGTTGCCGTTATTCTTATCAGTGTCAAGCGCAAGAAGATGAATGTCTGTGTCGTCAAACATACCCATAGCACATAAGTGTATTAAACTTTCGATACACCTCATGCCAGTTCCACCTATGCCAAGTACGAAAAACTGTTTAGCCATAATAATTAGTCTTTTTTCTTTCCAAGAATGGAACCTAATTTGGAATTTCTAAAGCAGAACATGAGAAGTACACCAACGACAGTATAGCAAACGATTGATGCCAACAAAACATAAAGGTTCGTTTCCTTAAACATGTTTTGAAATCCTGCATTCTGAATCTTAGGCACAATAATCTGCATATTGTACGCCCAATATCCTAATGGCGCAATAATACCAATAGCAATAAACCATATTCTGCGGGTAATATAGTCCTTGCGGTCTGATCTCCAATTAATAACATTTGCTATGAGAATAGCTATTGCAAGAGCAATTACAACAACAATCGCTCCATATACCCATGCGTCAGCTTGTGCTTGCTGAACCTGAGGCAGAGTTCTGATAACTGTATTCATAGAATTTAATATTTATCTGATTTGACGTATATACTATATAATACCTTCCCTTTTAGTTGGTTAATAAGTTCTGGATCAAAGACACAATTCTTCAAACTTCCCGAAATTGAGATATTAGTCTGTCCATCACTGGTAATAGAATCAAAGTTGAACATATCAATACTATTATCCAGTATGTTCTCAAGGTTATTAATCACAATGTCTATTCTAAAATAATTGTATGGTTTACCTGTTAAATCACCATTAGGTGCGAAGTTATTGATGTCAAAGTAAATATCTGCCATACCATGCTTTTTGAACTCATCTTTATCCACAATTAAGAAGTTCTCAATGGCAGGACCGGCATTTCCAATTTTTTCTACCTTTTCGTTAGATTCAATGATATTATAAAGATTGAAATACTCATCATTTATATTTATAACTCTCACATCAATGTCTGAAATACGATAACAGCCAAACGCATTTTTATTGATTTTCAGACCGCCTATAAGTTTCTCTCCATTAGGTAACGGATTGCCATTATCATCATATGCGTTTACGATAAGATTAATGATATTTTTCCAATCTACTTGCCAATCTTGAATCTCATATGCCATACAAGATGTAACATTAGCCGCTACAATTTCATTAGATACGGAAATCTTTCCATTCTCAGGAACGATCCATGGATAATTACCACTTAAATGAAACTCATCCACCTGTGGAAATTGCTCCATATCTACTATTTCTTTTATTCTATCGTAGATGTTTCCCTGAACTCTATCGTCTGTAAAGATGATGTAGAATCTTTTTTTGCTGTAGATTTTTCCATGGTATTTTTCTTGAAATGGCTCAGCAATAATATGAATGTCATGCCCTTTTAACAACCACTTCTTAAAAGCGTTGTGCATGTATGGATTGTTGGGATTATTTTTGGTGGCAGTTTGTGTAAAAAGTTCACCATCGGTTAGCATCACTGATTCACCTTCCCGTTGAGCCATTTGCTCTATAGCTTTATCAAGAGCTGCATAATTAACTTCTGTCACATTATTAAGAAGATGGTAAGTATCTCCATCTTCTTGAGTAATGGCATTACCTTTAATAGACCAATATTCCTTCGTGGCAGCAGTTAATGGAGAAACCATTTTCTGATAAAACGAAGAAGTCATGCCGTTAGCAATACAATTAGAATAATCTACATATAACGCCAACTTATCATTGGTAATATCTATTACCTCTGCGTTATTTGAAAGTCTATGAAAATCTGCAATGTGCTTTGTGTCATACGGGACATTATCATTTTTGCATGACACAAGCGAGACACCAGCTATGATGACTCCCAATGCCACTACAAGTAGCGATATTTTAGTATTTGATGTCATTTTCATTATAAATTATTACGTTATTACCTCTTATCTCTTGGATAGAGATACTTATCCAAATACAAAGATAGAAAGAAAAACTGGAAAACGCACCATAATCTGTAGGAAATAAGACAAAAAAAGCAATTATCCACTCTTATATGATTTTATTTATGCCAATTTGTTGAGCAAATAGAGATTTTTCTTCTTTCAAGACACTATGTATTAGATACAAATAGGAACCTCTTATCTCTATCCAAGAGATTTGGATAGTTGCTAAACAAAAAAAGCCCCGATACCAATTGGTAAAGGGGTTATAATCAAAGGCTTTTAAGAATAAGGGAATTAGCTTTATCAACAACTGATGTGTCAAGGCTGGCAAGGTAGATTTGCGTTGTAGCTTCCGAATCATGTCCCATTCCTTCACTGATTACGCTTATTGGAATACCTTTTGCTTTGGCTGCAGATGCCCAACTATGCCGGGCAACATACAGCGTCAAGGGAATTGTTACACCAATCATTTTAGCTATCTTTTTTAGATTATGATTGATGTTGTATCCGATGTTACGATAGGTGCATCGTTCATTGATGTCAGGATTACGAATTACAGGTAACAGATAGTCGCTTTTGTTTTCGGTGTACTTGTCAAGAATCATCTGCATTTCCTTTGTCCATTCGATAATCAATTGCTGTCCGGTCTTACGACGACGGTACGTTATGTAACCGTTTTTAAGGTCTGTCTTTCTCAGAAAAGCCATATCAATAAAACTCATGCCACGGAGATAGAAACTCATCATAAACATATCACGAGCAAAGTCCAATGCAGGAGTTAAAGACAACTCTAATGTTTTGATTTTCTTGATGACGGATAAAGATAATGCGCGTTTTACCGTTTTATCGACACCCGTATAGACATGACGAAAAGGATTGCGATTCTCGATGATGTCATTCTCTACCGCCCGATTATAGACAGCCCTAAGAATACGGGTATAGAACGATATGCTGTTAGGGGCAACACCCCGACTTTTATGCCATGCCTCAAAGTTTTCCATTACTTCGGAAGTGATGCAGTCAAGCATAATATCTTCATCCTTACGGAACTTTTTGAAACTATTGAGGGTTGCCCTGTAAGTTTCTGAAGTACGTATATTACCATTCTGTTTTAGTTTGGCAATTATGCTTTCCATGTAATTAAACAGAGAGTATTCCATGGAATAACGGTTAAACTCGTCAATTACATCATCGGCAGTATATATCAATCCGTTAGCATCAAGTTTACGGTCAATTTTTATCAACCGTTCTACATCCCAACGAATCCTCTCACGAATTGAAAGAATTGTAGAGCTACGCTCACTTTTCTGATTGGTAGTTACCATTGAGCGGTTTTCGTCCCATTCCGAGGATAACACTTTGTAATCTGTTAGGAGCTGTCGCACCTTTCTTTCATGGATAATCTGATAGTAGATAGTTCCCTCTCGCCCAGTGACAGCTGAGGAACGAAATTTTACTTTTACTGTTGCCATATATTTAAATAAGTTCTCTTGTTTTACTCCAGCGGATTGGATTTATTATGTAAATATACAGCTAAATAGTCTGACAATAAACAACTTAAATATGGGAAGTATTGGGCCTTTGTGGGATTTTGTAGGAACGATTACTAAGAATATATAAAAACCGTGTTTTGGAAAACTATATGAATAGAGCTCCAAACAGAAATCTTTACTCATTGTTGATTGCTTGTTAGGTCTCTTCTTGGTCAAGACCCATTTTCCCGTGCAAAGGTACTGCGGACAGGAGGAACGTCAAGTGATGCTTCGCTTTCGGTCGGAGGGCTTGCCGGCAGCCTTCCGCAAATTTTCTCATTCTTCCAAAATTTGGGTATTCCGTCCGCGCTCTCTGACCTCACACTTGCCTTATCCACCCTATTGTCCGCAGGGATTACCGCACGAAAAACGGTTCTCCCGACCAAGAAGCCAAAAGGCTTCAAACAAAAGGGGAAAGTATTGAAACTTAAAATATAAAGGATTATGCGAGTAAAGAGAATGACCATCGAACAAGGCAAGCGAGTAAGAATAAACCGCTTCCCGAACTTCCACGCAACAGGAAGCATCAGAGGTATGAAACGACAGTTTTATGGTAACGATTGTTTATTAGTGCGTTGTGGTAACTACATCTTTAATGTAACCACCCAGCCACAAATCTATTATCAAGCAACTAATTGAACAATATGGACTATCAGGAATTATCAGGAGCAACAACCTCCGAAAGAGACAAGGCTTTTGCCTTAGAGTTTACCAATTTCGTCAATGGTGGTATGTCATCCGCTGACCAGACGGGAAGGGAAATGACCAGAGCGCATCGCTACCTACAACAACAGATGTTCAAAGTTTTCATAGGTTTTATGCGCCAGTTGGCATACAACTATCAGAAAGGACGTTATGACCAACGCAACGAGTGGGCATCCAAACTTGCATCCGAGGCTTACGGACATTTGGTTGAGAGTGAGCTTATCTATGACCCCGAATTTACTAATCCTAAAGCTGAATGATATGGACGAGAAAGATTTTCCGGAATACGGACAGCAATGCGAGCTGATAATCCCGTGGCGCGGCTATCATCGTGGTACGATAGTAGGCAAGACTGCAAGAGGTTTTACCGTGCAGTTCAGTAGTGGCGCAGAGATAGATGTATATGAGGATGAAATAGAATTTGATTGATATGTGCAGGTTAATGACACCCCAATTAGCGGAAGCCTTGAAAGATTTTCCGCTTTATTCCCAGGACAGCAAGGGAAAAGAAGCTGTTTGCCGTGCGATATTCGCTCTCGGTTCAATCCGGTGGTACATTCTTGAAGGAGAGACGGAGGGTAAGGACACTATCCTCTTTGGTATCGTTATCGGAATGATGGAAGATGAATATGGCTACATTTCACTGAACGAGCTTTCGGAAGTAGAGCTTGACTATACGAAGCAAGACATCGGCAAGTTGCAAGTTCGGCAACAAGAGAATTTCCAACCGACCAAGTTGAGCCAACTGAAAGATGAAAGGTTGCAACGCTTCCTTGCAAGGTTTGAATAGTAACTAACCAGTCAGCCGTAGCAGATTCGTTACGGCTGACACAACCATTATATATGAGTATGAGCAAGAATAATACCATTGATAAGATAACCGAGTGTGCCGAGAGCAAAGGCTGGAATGTAGGCTTAGACACCCAACAAGAGAAAGGCATTTTCGTTTTTGAGTTTTCAAAATATACTCCTGCAGGGCAGGACTTTTCCTTTTCGGCAACGATGAAGGATAATAGTCTTGACTCTTTAGTGGCTGATATGGAGGAATACTATGAAGGCTTCGAAGTGGATTCGGAAACTTATCTGTGGTTGGATGATAACAATGATTCGGTAAAAATTACCAAAGTAGTTGAAACTTAAGTTAATATATCAAATTATCAAATACAAATGAATCGCCAAAGCGTTCATTATAAAAATCTTAGCGTATGAACGTATTGGCGATTCTCAAAGACTTCACCTTTCGGTGTAAGTCGGTATTTGAAAATACTACAACCAAGATGAGCAAAAGGTTCCTCAACTGGCTGATTTTAACAATACGCACTGTAGCGTTGATTCCGGGCAAAGTCAATTTTACCCGGCTGTCGCGCTATGGCGGTCGTACAGCCAAGACCTTTGCCTCCAATTTCAAGACACCCGTAGACTGGATGAAAGTCAACATAGGTATGGCGCAGGATTGTTTTGGACCGTCCGATGACATGGCAGTGGCAATCGATCCGTCGTTCATTTCAAAGTCAGGCAGCCTGACATATGGCATAGGCCGTTTCTGGTCAGGGGTGGCACAACGTGTCAAACGCGGTCTGGAGATAATGGCGATCGGGGCAATAAGTCTGAGTAAACATACATGTGTGATGCTCGGTGCTGTCCAGTCACCGAACTTCAGGACTCTTGAATCTGAGAAACAAATGTCAATGCTTGACTGGTATGTGGCACTTGTCAGGTCAAAGGCGGCAGAGCTGCTCCCACTGACGGATATTCTGGTTGCCGATGCCTTTTTCTCCAAATATGAGTTTGTAAATGAGGTGATTGGCATGGGATTCCGGTTTGTCGGGAGATTACGTGCCAATTCATATCTCAGGTATTTGGCCATACCGGATTCCTCCGCCACGCTAAGACGCGGCAGAAAGAAAAAGTATGGAGAGAAAGTGGATTTCTCCAACCTTGACATGTCCGTGTCCACTTCATTCATATATGAGGATTCCAAAGGAAACAAAACCCGATGTCACACGGCGGTCGTACATTCGAGGGCATTGAAACGCGACATCCGTATCGTGGTCTGTCCGGTTGAAAACGCAGAGCCTCTTCTTTACTTCTCTACCGACACCGACATGAGGTCTGAAAAGATCATCGGTTTCTACCGCACCCGCTTTCAGATTGAGTTCGGTATACGCGATGCCAAGCAGTTTACCGGACTTCAGTCACAGCAGACCCGCGACAGGGAGCGGCTTGACTTTGCGTTCAATCTTTCCTTCACAGCCCTCAATGTCTGCAAAGAGGTCATAAGGAAGGATTATCCGGATCTTTCGGTAGCGCAGTTCAAACGGCTTATGTTTGAATCTTATCTCGCCTCAACAATTATTTCGACTTGCGGAAAATCTCCGCATCTCAAAATAATTCAGAAAATAAATCATCGGTTGGCTCAGTTAGCGGCTTAGCCAAGGCTGAACAACCTCTAATTTTACCGAATCATTGATGATAACGGACACGGAAAGAAT
>ENA-OOUT01000260-OOUT01000260.1-human-gut-metagenome-genome-assembly--contig:-NODE-260-length-14773-cov-2.461476_pt1 | contig 14773 bp, 9 predicted proteins | sample MGYA00241549_ERZ501280 | MGnify/ENA primary metagenome ERZ501280 (study PRJEB25962, sample SAMEA2042281) | human gut metagenome | biome: human gut; feature: human-associated habitat; material: faeces...
GAATGTCCCAGCGAGGACGTCGTTCCGAGGAACCATTTGTTGCCGTCGGCAGTCGTCATGTTGAAGCGGTGGCGCGTATCGTTGGAAGAGTTGACGGATATTTCGTTATCGTAGTCGAGCAGCTCCCATACGCCTTTCCCTTTGTAGGTGAGGGTCTTGTAGACGGTCGACATCGAGTTGTCTGCCCACGATGCGGCATAGTATTCGATCATGCTGACCTGAACTGCGGTGTAGGTCATCGCACTGAAGTCGATCTTGATCCAGTAGATGCCGGCCTTCAGCGTGTTGGCGGTCGAAGAGCCGTCGACGATATGCTTGATGCGGCCGTTGCTCTTGAGCGAGTAGTAGCGATCCAGTTCGTCGACTACGGTGAATTCGCCCTCCGAGATTTTCGTGAAGCATTCGTATACACCCGAACCGACTGCTTTGCCGTCGAGGTACGCCGGGATCAGCTTGATGCCTGCGGCATCCTCCACGGCTTCACCCTTCAGCATAACGGCCGTCGGCAGCGGGTCGACCAGGTTGATACGTGAAACGGTGAGCACATTGGCCTGCGTGTAGGTCTGGGCGAACAAACCCTTGCCGGCACGTACCGTCCATTTGAGCTGCCCGGTCTTGGCATTCTCGATTCCCGCCAGGGCAGCCACTTCGTTCAGCTCTTTGGCCGAGATGCTCAGCGAGGCTTTGGAGCCGGTCATCTGGCTGTTCTTAACGGCAAGCGGTGCCGAGAAATCGCCGTCCGCTTTGTCGAACAGCACTTCGTAAGTGATGTATCCGCCGTCTTCGGCAACGGAAGGTGCCCATTCGAAACTGGTATTCAATCCCTGATCCAGATTGACCGATGCATTGTCCGCGGGTGCGTAGAGCTCGTTGCCGGGCTGAATATTGAAATTCAGATCCTGGCCATCCTCCTCACAGGCGGTAAACCCGAGGGTGAGGGCTCCTGCGGCGAACAACATGATATTTTTCAATATGGTTTTCATGTGTTTTTCTTGATTGGTTAGTTAATCTCCTTTACAACTTGGCTGTTACCATCCCGGGTTCTGCGGCAGGTTGGCGTTGATGTCACGCTCCTTCTGCGGAATGGGGAACCAGTATTTCATGTTGTAGGCATTCTGGCACTGGATGTTACTGCCATCGTCGAGGAAGGGGGCACCCGTAGCGCGGGTCGTGAGGTATGCGGCTCCCGTGCTCTTGAGCGACGGATTGTCGAGCAGCGCCCAGCGGCGCAGGTCGAATACACGGCGGCCTTCGAGGGCCAGCTCCACGCGGCGCTCGTCGCGGATAACCTGGCGCAGGTCGCTGCTGCCCGGATAGGAGCAGTATGCGGCGTCGAATCCGGCTCGCTCGCGCAGCGGCTTGATCGTCTTGTCCCAGATGTCGGACGTCATTTTACTCTGTTCGTTCATCGATTCGGCATACATCAGCAGCACGTCGGCGTAGCGGATTTCCATGAGTGATTTGTAGGTGTTGCCCTTGCTGTCGACCATGTCGGCATTGTAGTTTTTCAGGGTATAATACCCCGTAGCCGTGCGATCCTGCGTGCCGTTGTACGAGTCGAAACGGTGCTGCTTGTCGCTGGTTTGGCTCTCGTCCGATGCCTTCGTAAAGACCTGGTAAGTGCCTTTACCCGTGCCTTCCGAGCCAGCCAGACTCAGGGTTTTTGCTTCCGGAATATCCACGGTGCAGTTGTTGTAGGCGATGGTTGCTTCGAAACGCTTGTCGCGCTTCTCGTAGTCCGTGTCATCGGCGACGCTGCCGTCGAGTTTGCGGTAGGTATCGACCAGTTCCTGCGTCGGCGACTGGGTGGTTACACCCTTGTTACCGATGGACTGGGGAACGAAAGCATTGAAATTGTTCCAGGATCTGACGATGTTGTCAATGCCGCCGAGCGTGGCGAACTCGATCGTCATGATCGACTCGGGGCCGTAGCAGCACGACTGGTCGTGGAACAGTTTTTTATAATCCGATTCGAGGGCGTAGGTACCGTACTGCGTCGAGTTGATCAGCTTGTCGCACCAGATGGCGCAGTTCTCGAAATCGTTGTCGTAAAGGTATGCACGTGCATTGAGCGCCACGGCTGTGCCGCGCGTGTAACGTCCGTTTTCAGATTCCGGAATATCCGTGTTTTTCGGCAGGATCTCGGCTACCTCGGCAAGTTCCGAGTGGATGAACTCCTTGATCGTGGCGGCGGGCGTTACCTTGACGACGCGCGATTCGGGGAGCGTCGGATTGGTCGTGAAGAACGGCACGTCGCCGAACCACGTTACCAGGCGCAGGTAGGTGAAGGCGCGCATCAGACGGAGTTCTGCAAGCATGCGCGTCTTGAACGTCTCGTCGATATTCATGCGATCCTGGGCGTCGAGCGCTGTGTGGATCGTACGCAGTTCCTGGTAGCACTTGTCCCATTCGTCCGAGAAGCGGCCGTTCGAGGTGTTGGCCATACCCGTTACGATGCTGGTTTCGTTCGTCGAGTGGCGGCTGCCGTACACGTCGTCCGACAGGAGGTTATTGGCGAAATAGTAGTCTTGGTGCCAGCACTGGTTGTACCCCAGGTACAGGGCCGTGCGGACATTGTCCTCGATCGTCCAGAAGGTCTCGTCGGTATAGGAGGTCGTCGGGTATTGCTCAAGGCCTACGCAGCTGACCATACCGAGGGAGAGGACGGCTAATATATTTTTGATTTTCATATTCTTTCCGATTGTTTAATTGTTAGAAAGTCAAGTCGATACCTCCACCGAAGTAACGCAGGGTCGGGTAGTTGCGCACCGAGTTGTCCGCTCCGCCGCTCATGTTGTTGCCGAACGAGGTGGTCTCGGGGTCTACGAACCCGTTTTTGGTCCAGGTCAGCGGGTTCTGCGTGTCGAAATAGATGCGCAGTGCCTCGCAGCCGAATTTCTTCGTCCACTTCTTGGGAAGGGTGTAGCCCAACTGGATGTTCTTGACACGCATGTATGCGCCCTCGAGCAACATCAGATCCGAGCCCGTGTGACCCCAGTTGTTCGTGTCGCTCACCGAGCCCGATACTCCCAGGCGCGGCCAGCGTGCGTCGCGGTTCTGCGGCGACCAGTAGTCGAGCTGGTGGTCGAACATGGTCATCGAGTAGTCGGCGTGGAACGGCTGCACGAGCTCGCCGCGAACCGGGTTCTCACGCTTCAGCACGCCCTGGAGCATGATGCTGAAGTCGATGCCTTTCCACTTGACATTGTAGGTGAAACCGTAGGTATAGCGCGGGAAGGCATAACCCAGGTAGGTGCGGTCGTTTTCGTCGATCTTGCCGTCGCTGTTCAGGTTGACATAGCGCACGTCGCCCGGACGGAGCTGCGAACGGTCGATGCCGGTCGGCAGGGCTGCATTCTGGATTTCATCGTAGTTCTGGAAGAAACCATTCGTTTTCCAGCCGTAGAGGGCATTGATCGGCAGACCCTCCATGATGATGGTGCCGGCACTGTCGGCAGTTCTGATAGCCGGGGTTCCATAGCGGACTACCTCGTTCTGCGAGTCGGCGAGGTTGAGCGAGAAGTTGTGCTTCCAGTTGCCGCGCGAGAGGTTATAGTTGATGGTAAGTTCCCAGCCCTGGTTGTCGAGGATACCGCGGTTCTCCTTGGCGATCGAGGCGCCGAAGGTTCCGGGGACGATCGGGGAGAGGAGGATATCTTCCGTACGCTTGTAGAAGTAGTCGAAGTTGACGCTCAGGGTATTCTTGAAGAACGTCGCATCCACACCGATGTTGAAGGTCTTGGCGGTCTCCCACGTCAGCAGTTCATTACCCATGGTGAACATCAGGCCCTGAACCGGGACGCCGTTGAAACCGTAAGCGTTGGCCCAAGTGCCGTAGGTGGTCATGAAATCGTAGTCGCCCACATCCTGCTGGTTACCGTTCAGACCGTACGAAGCACGGAGTTTCAGGTCACCGACACGGTCGCGGTAGGTCTGCATGAAATTCTCCTGCGACATGCGCCAGCCCAGCGATACCGAGGGGAAGAAGGCTCCGTTGCGCTCCTTGAGGAACTTCGAAGACATATCGTAACGGGCGGTGAATTCGAAATAGTAGCGGTCGTCGTAGGAGTATCCGGCGCGACCGAAGAACGACTGCAATGCACGGCGGTATTTGCTCTGGGACGACAGTTTGGTGCCTTCCGTAGCGATCGAGCCGTCACCCGGCTGGTCGATGCTGTTCATACCCTGGCGGGCGGCCGTGATGTCATAGCCGATCTCCGATTCGTCCGACCAACCGAACAGTCCGGTTACATTGTGCTTCTCCTTGAACGTGCGGTTATAATCCAGCATCAGCTGTGCGGTGACGAACGTGACTTTCTTCGTCCAGTCGTCGGCTTCGCGCTTGGTGTTGCCGCCGGTCGAAGCGGTCGAGATATCCGAGTGTTCGGCGCCGTTGTCCACCACATACTGGTAGGTCTTGTGGGAGGTGAAACGGTGCTCGTGGCGGACTTCACCGCCAAGGACGGCACGGGCTTTCAGGCCTTTGATGATCTCGAAATCGGCCGTAAAGGTACCGGTGAGGTATTCGTGGTCGTTTTTGTTGATGCCACCGCCCATAAGGCCGGCCAGCGGCGATACGGAATAGCCGCCGTACTTATAGTTGTTGCCGAAGAAGATTCCGTTCTCCTCGTGGCGGTTGAAGTAGTAGTTCGGGAAACGGATGAGGTCGGCGAAGAGGAAGCCTTCGTTGGCATCCGACGGGGAATTGATCTCCGAACGGGTGAAACCGACGTTGGCGCCCAGTTTCAGCCGGCCGAATTCGGTCGTCAGGTTCGAACGCAGGTTATAGCGCTTTACGCCGTAATCGGGGCCCACGTAGTTGGACTCCTGGTCGAAGTAACTGGCCGAAAGCATGTAGGTGGTGGTCTTCGTACCGCCCGTGACGCTTACGTTGTAGTTCTGCTGGAGCGCGTTCTGCATGGCCTGCTCTACGGCAGCCTCGCAGTCCCCGTGGTTGTAGAAATCCTGGATTTCGGCAGCCGTGAAGAGCGGTTCGCGGCCGACGTTGCTCAGGGCCTCGTTACGCAGGATCGCGTTGCGGTAGGTCGGAACGGCCTTGTAGAGGATGTCGGGGTTCTCGATACCGACTTTGGCGCTGAACCGGATCTGCGGAGCCATCTCCTTGCGGCCGTTCTTGGTCGTGATCAGGATGACGCCGTTCGAGGAACGTGCACCGTAGATGGCGGCCGAACCGGCGTCCTTCAGGATGTTGATCGACTCTATGTCGTTCGGGTTGAGGTCGTTCATACGGCCTGCGTCCGGCTGGGGAACGCCGTCGATGACTACCAGCGGGGTGTTGTTACCCATGGTGTTCACACCGCGGATCGAGATGTTCATCTGGTTGTCCGTCGGGTTGAAATTCTTGGTCTGGATGATCAGGTTGGCTGCTGCACCCTGCAGTGCCTGCTGGATGTTGGCTACCGGGCGATTCTCGATTGCCTCCGACTTCACGGTCGAAACGGCCGAGATGATGTGGCGCCGCGTCGTCGTGCCGTAACCTACGACTACGACTTCATCCAGATAGCCCGAATCTTCTTCGAGCGTTGCCGCAATGGCGGTGCGCGTGCCTACCTGCATCGTTACGGTTTTGTAGCCGAGGAACGAAATCTGCAGTTCGTCGTTGTCGGTTACACCCGAAAGGGTGAACTGGCCGTTGGAATCGGTCGCGGTACCGTTAGCCGAGTTTGAAATCATGACTGTGGCTCCCACGACGGGCAGGTTGTTCTGGTCGACGACCGTACCCGTGATCGTTCTTTTGGTGTCTTGGGGTGCCGCCTGGACAGCTTCGAGGGCAGCAACGCACAAAAACAACGCAAGCGCCCGCTGCAACCAGCTTCCGGCTGTCATAAAAATGGATAAATTTTTCTTCATAAAGATTGGTTGGTTTTGTCCATAGTAGATGAATGATGATTGAAAATGAAATTCCCCCATATGCACGATTCGTACATATATATAATAGAAACCTCAGGGGAAAGGAGTCATTTTGGCATAGGCTTATACGATTTTAGGTTGTTTTTAGGTTTATGATTTGTTAAAAGTATCTTTCAACACGTTAAAATTGCAATTCAAATATAGAGGATTTCCCCCCCCCCGTTAGGTACGAATTTGAGCATTTGTAGTACGTTATTGTGTCCCGTGTATAAAACCCAGGGCATTTTTAAGAATCCTCCGCGGGGGAAGTCCGATTCTTCTCATTTTTTAATATTTCGGTATCAGATTTCATAATTATCCCCTCGCAAGCCGTTCCATATGGCAGCAGAAGGGCTTTTTTTGAAGTATGTATAGGTGTCTCCCGATGTTTCCGGATCGGTATATGCCGCCTTGTCGGAGGCTGGTTGCAGCAATACAGATTTATGCCGTGCGGGATAACCGGAACGATGTGAAGAGGCTTTGGAGACTGGTAGCGGGGCGGATTGCGGCGCGACTGGGGCTGTTGTTGCCGGATGTGGGGATTGGGAGCCCGGCCTCGGGGGGGGGAGACGCTTCCGGAATGAAATAATCGCTCCCGGAAAATCTTATTGTGTTAAAATCTGCATATTATGCGGAAAAAAGTTATATTTGCTTATGAAAAATGATTTCCAACCTATCAAATCTGACATGAAGCAGGAGCGTGACAAGTTATGTTACCTGACGATCGGGGATAAGGACGAGAAATGGGGCGTTGTCGTCACGACGATCGGGTACCAGTTTATTCCGCCGGGGACGAAGTATCCGTTGTCGGCCCATCCGGACAACTACTCTTTCATGCCCCGCGGCGGACGGATACTGAACGAATACCAGTTGGTCTATATCACCAAGGGTTCCGGGTATTTCGCCTCGCAGTCCTGTCCCGAGGCGCCTGTGAAGGCCGGGACGGTGATCTCGTTGTTTCCCGGGGAGTGGCATAGCTACCATCCCGACGATGAGACCGGCTGGGACGAGTACTGGGTAGGTTTCAAGGGTGCCTATATCGACGACAGGGTAGCGAACCGCTTTTTAGTGCGCGAGCAGCCGTTGCATAATATCGGGATAAGTTCGGGGATCGTGAGTCTCTATGAGGAGATCCTGCAGTTGGCGTCGGTCGAAAAGGCGGGGTGCCAGCAGATGATGTCGAGTATCGTGCTGCACATCCTGGGCTCCATCTATTACAAGGAGCGGAATAACTCCTATGCCAATACGTTCATCCTCGAGAAAGTCAATGCCGCGCGGGAGCTGATGAAGGATGTGGATAACCCCCGCGATGTCGAGGCGATCGCCCGGGAACTGGGGGTCAGCTATTCGTGGTTCCGCAAGACATTCAAGGAGTACACCGGGATATCCCCCGCGCAGTACCAGTTGCAACAGCGGCTCCTGAAGGCCAAAGAGATGCTGACGGGGACGGATATAAATATATCGGATATCGCCTATGCCTTGAAGTTCGTGAATACCGGGCAGTTTTCTACTTTTTTTAAGCATAAGGAGGGCGTCACTCCGTCCGATTTCAGGAAGCGTAACAGCTGGAAATAATCCCGCTGGCTGCCCCCCCCCTCCGGCGGGTGAGAGGCTTATGGCCCTTCCCGTGGCGGGAATCGGGCGATTGTGTGTGGATTCTGTCGCGGATAAGCTGTCGTTGTGTGCCGGAGCTTACCGGTAAGAGAGCCGTAGATAAAAAAATCCCTCCGTTTTGCGGAGGGATTTTTACCTGTGATAAATTTGCGGCAGGCAGGCCGTGTGCAGCCTGTCCTACGGGCGGGGTTCTTATTTCGCGTACGATACGGCGCGGGTTTCGCGGATGACGGTGATCTTCACCTGGCCGGGATAGGTCATCTCGTCCTGGATCTTCTTGGCGATATCGTGCGACAGCCCTTCCGACTCCTGGTCGGTGAGTTTGTCTGCACCGACGATCACGCGCAGTTCGCGGCCGGCCTGGATCGCATAGGTTTTCACGACGCCCGGGTACGAGAGGGCGATGTCCTCCATCTCCTTCAGGCGTTTGATATAGCTTTCGACCACTTCGCGGCGGGCGCCGGGGCGGGCACCCGATATGGCGTCGCAGACCTGGATGATCGGTGCGATCAGCGAAGTCATCTCCACTTCGTCGTGGTGGGCGCCGATGGCGCTGCATACTTCGGGTTTCTCCTTGTATTTCTCGGCGAGTTTCATGCCGATGATTGCGTGCGGCAGTTCCGGTTCGTCGTCGGGTACCTTGCCGATGTCGTGGAGCAGGCCTGCGCGGCGTGCCGTCTTGGGGTTCAGCCCCAGCTCGGCGGCCATGATACCCGCGAGGTTGGCCGTTTCACGGGCGTGCTGCAGGAGGTTCTGGCCGTAGGACGAACGGTATTTCATTTTGCCGATCATGCGGATCAGCTCGGGGTGCAGCCCGTGGATGCCGAGGTCGATCGTGGTGCGTTTCCCGACTTCGACGATCTCCTCTTCGATCTGTTTCTGTACTTTGGCTACGACCTCCTCGATACGTGCCGGGTGGATGCGGCCGTCGGTCACCAGCTGGTGCAGCGCCAGGCGGGCGATCTCGCGGCGGACAGGGTCGAACCCGCTGAGGATGATGGCTTCGGGGGTGTCGTCTACGATGATCTCGATGCCGGTCGCTGCCTCCAGTGCCCGGATGTTGCGGCCCTCGCGGCCGATGATGCGGCCTTTGACCTCATCGCTTTCGATGTTGAAGACCGTCACGGCGTTCTCGATGGCCGTCTCCGTGGCCACGCGCTGGATCGAAGCCACGATAATCCGCTTGGCCTCCTTCGTGGCGGTCATCTTCGCTTCCTCGATGGTTTCGTTCACATAGGAAGCAGCCTCGGTCTTGGCCTCGGCCTTCATGTTCTCGATGAGGATGTTCTTGGCATCCTCCGAGCTCATGCCCGAGATTTGTTCCAGCCGCATGTTCTGCTCGCGCATCATCTGGTCGACTTCCTCCTTCTTGTGCTCGAGGATTTGCAGCTGGTTCTGCATCTGCTCCTTCAGGCGCTCGTTCTCGCGGAGTTTGTTCTCCAGCTCGCGCTGCTGGTTCTGCAGGTTGCCCTCGATCTGTTTGGCGCGCTGTTCGCTCTGGGCGATCTTCTGGTTGCGCTCGTTGACCTGGCGGTCGTATTCGCTTTTCAGCTGTATGAACTTCTCTTTTGCCTGGAGGATTTTCTCCTTTTTAATCATCTCCCCTTCGGCCTCGGCCTCTTTCAGGGCGGCTTCGCGCCGCTTGCGGATCGAGGTCTTGGCTACGAGGTTCGTGACGACCGCGTAGATTCCGACGGCGGCCACGGCAGAGATGCAGGCAACCAAAATGGTGGTATACATGTTTTTGTTGCTGTTTTGAATTTGTTATTATAGGGTTTGTTGTAGTGCATAAAAAAACCGCATAGGATTCCTTAGTCTTGTTTGACGAATCTGCAGATAAGTCATGTGTGGGGGCTCCGACAATCGCAATCTTCCAACGGTACGCCGTAGCATACACCCCGAAGGGTCAAGGCCTGATTTTGAAGCGCCTTGAGTTGCCCCAATTTAAAAAGTGTTCAGTTTCGCAAAGCTGTAAGGAATCTATGCGGGTAGATTTTTCCTTCGTATGTTAAAGAACCTCGTTTTTTACGGTTTGCCCGGGCAAATCCCGTGCCTGGCCCTCACTCACCGTTGCAGGGTGTTGAGGTAGGCGTCAATCTCTTCCCCGAGCCGCCCCAGATGTTTCAGGTCTTCGTCGCCCAGTTCGCGGCTTTGCCGCATGTCGACGTTTGCAATGGCGAATTTCAGTGCGGCCATCGACAGGTAGTCCTGATCCGTCCAGTTCTTGAAGTTGTTCTGTTTTATCGCCGCGAGGTAGTTGTTCACCTCCCGTTCGGCAAGACGGTATACCTCCTCCTTTTCGCTTTCGATGTTGAGCGAATAGCTTTTCCCGGCTATCTTGAGGGTTATCGCCTGTTGTGCCATGTCGTTTTTGTTTCGTTTATCTTGCTGCCTCTTATTCATCTGCGGCCCGGGTGCTGGTTGCGGCGTTACTGCCGGTTCGCCGTCCCTTCCCGTTATTCGGGCCTTCCGAGCAGTGCGATGCATTTGTCAACCTCCCGCATAAGACGGTTGACGCGCGCCCGCGCTTTCTCCCGGTTGCGGCTTTCACCCGCCAGTCCCTCCGTCAGTTGCATACGTGACAATTCGCCGTCGAGTTCGCGGATGCGCTCCTGCAAAGTCCTGTTTTCGGCTTTCAGGTTGTCGCGCTGCGCCGTCAGTTCCGCACACGATTCCGACAACCTTTTGTGGTCGTCGATGAGCTGCCGGATACGGGCTTCGATATTCGTTATCACGCTTTTTTCGGCCATTGGGTCTCGGGTAAAGTCCGATTTACATTTCAAAGGTATGAAAAGGAACGCTAAAAAACAAATTTTATTTCCCGACGGCCTTTCCGTAAAGGTCGTAATCGGCGGCGCCGTCGATCCGTATTTCGTAGAAATGCCCCCGCAGAAGACGCCGTTCCGCAGCCGGGATCAGTATCTCCTGGTCGACCTCGGGCGAGTCGTATTGCGTCCGTCCGACATAGTAGTCGCCCTGCCGCGAATCGATTAGAACCCGTTCCGTGCGGCCTACACGGCGCAGGTTGTTTTCGCGGGCGATGTCGTTCTGGAGCGTCATGATGCGTTCCACGCGCTGCTGTTTGACCTCCTCCGGGACGTCGTCCGCCAGTTCGCGTGCCGAGTAGGTGCCCTCCTCCTCGGAATAGGCGAAGACCCCGAGGCGTTCGAACCGTACGTCGCGTACGAACTGTTCCAGTTCCGTGAAATCCGCTTCCGTTTCACCGGGATAGCCGACCAGCAGCGTCGTGCGCAGCGCCAGGTCGGGGATCGCCCCCCGCAATTTTTTGACCAGCGCATAGGCTTCGGCCTTGGTGTGGCGGCGGTGCATGGCCGAGAGCTGTGCGTCGGAGATGTGCTGGAACGGGATGTCGAGGTATTTGCAGATCTTGGGCTCGGATGCCATGGCTTCGATCACCTCGTCGGGGAATGCCGTGGGATAGGCGTAGTGGAGGCGTATCCACTCGATGCCGTCGATGCGGCACAGGCGGCGCAGCAGTTCGGCCAGGCGGCGCTTCCCGTAGAGGTCGAGCCCGTAGTAGGTCGTGTCCTGCGCGATGACGATCAGTTCCTTCACGCCTCCGGCAGCGAGTTTGCGCGCCTCCTCCTCCAGTTCCTCCATCGGCACGGAAACGTGCCCGCCGCGGATGAGCGGGATGGCGCAGTAGCCGCATTTCCAGTTGCAACCCTCCGAGATTTTCAGGTAGGCATAGTGCCTGGGCGTCGAGAGGTGCCGCTCAGTGGCCAGGGCCGGGTCTTCGGCGGCTCCCAGCGCCCGGGCGATGCCGTCCCATGTGCGGGCGCCGAAGAACCCGTCCACTTCGGGGAGTTCGGCGCGCAGGGAGTCGGCATAGCGTTCCGAGAGGCAGCCGATGACGAACAGCCGCTCGATCTTGCCGGCGTTTTTCGCGGCCGCCGCGCGCAGGATCATGTCGACCGACTCCTGTTTGGCGTCGCCGATGAACCCGCAGGTGTTGATGACTACGACCTTGGCGTCCGTGCGGTCGCTGTCGAAAAGGACTTCGTAGCCTGCCGCCGCGAGCCGTGCCATCAGGTGCTCGCTGTCGACCGTGTTCTTCGAACAACCGAGCGTTATGACGTTGATCTTTTTCATTCCGTATCTGGTTTCCGCTGCAAAAGTACGAAATAATCCCGGAATCGCCGCCAGCCGCGGCGGTTTCCCGTGCATAAAAAGAGGATGCGGCCCCGAAGCCGCATCCTCCTTCCAACTAAATTAAACCAACCTTTACCACATGACGTTTATCGTATAGGCCTCGATGCCGTTTCCGACCGATATCGGGGCAACATCCGTAAAGCCCCAGAAGCGTTCTTCGGCGAGCATGAAGATCGTATACGCGCTTCCGGACGCGACGTTGTAGACCTTGAATGAACCGTCCGTATTCTGTACTGCCGATTCGAGCGCTCCGAGCAGGTCGTTCTTGACCGTGCCGATCATCAGCATGTTCATATTTTCGCGCTTGAGCGTGTTCATGACGCCGTTTTCACCGCCGAAGGCGTTGATCTGCTCGTTCGTTTCGAAGCGTACCGTGCGGAAATTGATGTCGTAGGCGATGTCCACGGTGCCGGTCACGGTGCCGTTTTCATCCTTGTCGGTGCGCGTACCTTCCATCAGCGGGGAGAAGCCCGTGACGTAGCAGCCTTTGCCGCAGGCCGTGGCCTTGACCGAGCGGGTCGGCTGGTTGAAGAAAAGCGTGCTGCCCTTGTAGGTCGTCCTGTTGGTCAGCCCGTTGAAGGCGAAGGCCGTCCAGCGGTAGGTGTTGATCGAGATCTGCATCACCTTGTCCAGGTTGGCGTTGTCCGAACGGTCGAAGACCGTGAGCCATGCCTCTTCGCGGCTTTTGAGCGTGTTGACCATGTAGTTGTTGAGAGCCGTGTAGTCGGCATCGCCCGTAATCAGCGCCCCGTCGCTCAGGCGGCTGACGAACTGGATCCTGGCGTTGAACTTGTCGGACGGCTTGGCGACCACCGAACTGAGCGAATACTCGTAATCGTCCGAACAACCGGTAAATACCGGGGCTGCCATGGCGAGCGCGAGCAGTGCTGAGAGATATTTTTGTATGTTTTTCATATTTTCGACTTTTGTGAATTCGACGAACTGCTATTTAAGTACCAAGGTGGCTGTGATCGGGTCATGGTCGGAGAGCGATGCCTTGCCATTGGCGGCAGGGCAGGAATGGGATTTGAAATCATGGCCCGTCCATCGACCTTTGGGGAAAGCAAAGATGTGGTCTACCCAAGACACCCCGATGTGGTCGCCTAAATTTCTGAATTCAGGAAGCACGTTTGTTCCCCATCCGACGTTCAAGTCTCCCATCAGGATTGTCGGGTATTCGGGATTGTTCAGCCCGGCTTGTGTTACAACATTTTGTTCCTGCTGTTGGATGACCTGATCTATTCCGCAATGGTCGAAATGCGTACAGATAATGCGCACGATCTGTCCGTCCGAATCGGAGGTCGGTACCAGAATGTCGATGTAGCCCATACTTCGCTGGTCATAACCATACAGATAATATTCATAGCCTGTATTCCACTGGTAGTTGCCCTCGCCTTTGGCATGTTTGTAGGGATGCAATGCGGAGAAGGAACTTACGATCGGGTATTTCGAGAGGATGCCGTTGCCGTAGAACCCTACGTCCTTGGGATAGGACATGATGAAGTAGGGGTACATGTCCAGGCGGGACGCCAGTTCGGTCAGTTTCTCCTTGCCCATACGGCTGGTGCCGGTCTCGAGCTCGTTGATGCAGACGATATCGGGATTCTGGGCCTTGATCAGGTCGACGTACTCGTCGACGATGAAGTCGATCTGGTTGGACTTGTCCGTCATTTCGAACGACAGCACGTTCCAGTCCAGTACTTTCAGTTGTACGGTTTGCGCCTTCGCCGCAGCCGTCGTAAGGAGCAGGCCGCATAAGGCACCTGCACGGATGATATGTTTCAGCAGTTTCATATTCGGTAATGATCTTGGTTGTTTACTAATAACCTTGGTTCTGGGTCAGGTTCACCGTGCCGTTGAATGCCGTTACGGGGATCGGGAAAACCTGGTTGATGACGGGATCGAACGTGCGCCCGTTGTCATAGTTGCTCGGCGCGTCGATGACCACCTGCTGCAGGTCGTAATCCCAGTGCGAGTTCACGCGCTGCGTGGGTTTGGCGTAGGTCTCCTTGGCGTCGCCCCAGCGAACCATGTCCAGGTGGCGGCTCGGCATGAACTCGAACGCCAGTTCGCAGCGGCGCTGGTTCTTGAGCTCGGCTTTGGTCGCCGGGCTGTTCTCCGGGAGACGGGCGCGTTTGCGGATGCGGTTGAGCAGTTGTTTGGCTTCGGCGTCGCCTTCGCCGTTCTTCCAGATCAGCGCCTCGGCTTTCATCAGCAGGACGTCGGCGAAGCGGATGAGGCAGGTGCCGAGCGTGTTGCTGGCGTTGTCGCCGTTGGAATTCACCTCCTTGCCTTTGCAGTCGGCCTCTTCCCACGGGGAGAGGAATTTGCGGAACGACATGCCTGTATCCGAGGAGATCGAATAGGAGTTGCTGCCGAATACGATGTCCCGGCCCATGAAGCGGATCGTCTGCCCGGGGTAGATGATCGTCGCGTCGCGGCGGGTGTCGCCCGATTCGAATGCGTTCCACAGGGAAAGGGTGGGCTGGAAATAACCCCAGTGGTTGTACAGGCCCCAGCCGCCGTTCTGGAAGGACATGCCGTGAAATTTCGGGCCGTCGACCGCGTTGCCCAGCAGCGAGAAGATATATTCGCAGCCGAAATTCTGCTGCTTGCGCCAGAGGTTGGCGAAGGCCTTGTCCGTGCCGTCGTCGAACAGTTCGCGCTTGTCGGCGCCGGTGAGTCCCATCACCTTGTCGCACATTTCGATGACCGTGTCGTAGTATTTGGCGTCGAACTGTGCGGCATAGAGGGCTGCGCGTGCGGCGAGGGCCCAGGCTGCGGCCTTGTGGGGCATGCCGTACTCTTCGGGTGCGAGCTGCGAGAAGAGAGGCAGGCGTTTGCCGGCTTCGCGCAGGTCGCTGATGATCTGGTCGTAGTTCTGCAATACGGAGGCCGGGCGCGGGCTGTCCATGGCTGCGGGCTCCGTCGTGTCGAGGATGATCGGGATGCCGCCGTTGGGGCCGTTGTCACCGTAGTAGGGCGAGAGCCACAGCATGGCGAACCCGCGGAAGAAATAGGCGGTGCCTCCGGCTTGGTTTTTGTTTTCCTGATCCCGGTTTCTGTCTGGGGGCCT
>ENA-OOUT01000280-OOUT01000280.1-human-gut-metagenome-genome-assembly--contig:-NODE-280-length-14182-cov-4.195583_pt1 | contig 14182 bp, 9 predicted proteins | sample MGYA00241549_ERZ501280 | MGnify/ENA primary metagenome ERZ501280 (study PRJEB25962, sample SAMEA2042281) | human gut metagenome | biome: human gut; feature: human-associated habitat; material: faeces...
CTTTTGCTCAGTTTTTTCATAGGTCATTTGACACTATCCGGTCATTTTTCATCCTGTAATCAATGCAGCGGTTTAAGTAATCCACATAATCCGGATTTTTGCACATCCCCTTGCCGGGTGTATCAGAAATCTTCGCTACATCCATACCATTGCATATTGTGGTTTTCATGACAATATTGAGTGCAGGAACATCTGTATCATTGCTTAAGTATGTGCCAATACCGAAAGCTACATTTGTTTCCTTGCAGAAATGTCTGTAGAGCTTGTCAGCACGCTCAAAATCAAGACTGTCGCTGAATAAAAGTGTCTTTGTTTTTGGGTCAATTCCAAGGCTCTTGTAATGAGCAATCATCTTTTCACCCCACTCATACGGGTCTCCGCTGTCATGACGCACTCCTGAGAAAAGTGTCGCATAGGTCAGCTGGAAATCACGCAGGAAACAGTCTGTTGTGATTGTGTCAGTAAGCGCAATACCGTTTAATACTCCATACTCCTTGATCCATGCATCGAGAGCATACCAGTTTGAATATGCCGGATTGTGCCTGTGATTGCCCTGTCCTGTGCACATAATCCACTCATGAGCCATGGTGCCTACAGGTGTAAGTCCGTACTTCTTTGCAAGATACACATTTGATGTGCCGACAAACTTTGATGAACTGTGCAGGGTGTCGTTTAAATGTGCGAACTTCTGCACTGCAAGCTCCTGCGCTTCAGCAGAAAGTCTTCTTCTGAGACCAAACTCTGAGAATGTACCCGCGTACCAGTGTCCGTTCTTTAAATTCTCATACTTTGCATCCAAACGCTTCTTAAAGCTGTCAAGCAGCTTATCATAGTCATATGCCATTCTGAAATACACTTCATTTACAATGGCAAGTGTCGGAATCTCATACATTGAAGTGTTAAGCCATGTTCCTTTTGCCTCGATAGACAAGCCACAAGGTGCATCTGTTCCTATCTCAAAATCCTCAAAACGCGGCTGCCAGAGACGAAGAAAATCAACATAAGAGCCTTTGATCCATTTGATATTGTCAAGATATGCAAGCTCATCCTCTGTAAACCGAAGCTTACAGAAAGCCTTAATCTGTTCTGTTATCTCCTGCACCATTTTCTGTGTAAAATGCACATCTTCATTTCTGCACTTGAATGTCCATGTGGTCTTGTAATCCGTAAACTGATGGAATATTGTCTGACCCATGCTGAATTTATACATATCAGTCTCTAAAAGACTTGTGATTATCTGGTTTAATTTCATAATATTCTCCTCCCATTTCTTACACTATTAGTATGTCAGAAACATTTTTAATAAATGGCTTTCTATATAATATTGACCTGAATCATTTTCATTGCTTCTATTGCTGTCTTATGACTTTCAGGCGTTACGCAGGCACAGGCATTTTCTATCACTGACACCTCTGCATCTTTACAGAACGTCTTTGCAATCGCTACGTTGCTGATTACGCATATTCCCGTGCAGAATCCGCAGAAATAAATCTCTGTATCGCTGTTGTCATATCCCGCAAGCAGTTCGCCAAGCTCTTTGCTGCCAAACGTCGGCTTGTCAATATAAGTCATATCATCACAGTCAACTCCACGCTCCTTCATTGCTGCTTTAAGACGAGCGTCTACTTCCCATCCGTTTGTCCCTTTAATACAGTGAGCTACCGGAAGCTTTCTTCCCTCCTGAGTATTCAGATAGTTTTCATCATGCGTATCCCTTGTGAATATCACGTCATCATATTTTCCTGACCTGATTTCATCTGCAATAACATTTGTTGCCACGTTACACTCCTTGTTTCCAAGAACTCCTGTAATAAAGTCATTCTGTGCATCCACTACTACTAAAATTTTCTTTGCCATAATCATTTCCTCCTACATCATATAATCATCATTTGTTGCATCCATAAGGATTTTTCCAAGCTGCTTTAAATCCTTCCACATCCATCGCGGAACCAGATCCCTGGCTTTGTCATAATCTTTCTTATACAGCAAATCTCTGATCATTGTACTTGAAATCTCAATATCGCTTCTGCCAAGGTTTCTGATGGTCACATTCTTTAAAATATCATCTGTAAACCAGTTTTCCGCAATCTTCGGGTCGTCGTTGTAATAGAATGTAAAGCTTTTCTCTCCAATTTCATTAGCTATGTTGTAATAGAAGAAAGAACCCCATTCCTTTACATATTGAGCTGCATCCTCCATGCTCCAGTCTGATAATGTCATAACCTTTACATCTGCACCGCTTAAATCCTCTTCCTGCAGTACGTTTTCAACAAGTCTTTTTCTGTATTCGATTGGAAACGGATTTCTCTTTGTATAGCTTTTGTTTGCACTGCCTATCACAACAAGCAGATTTTCGCACTCCGATGCGGCCTGTTTTATCATGTTCAGGTGTCCGTTATGGAATGGCTGTGCCCTTGTGAGTATCACACCGTTTTTATATTTCTTATGCACTTTAACCAGTTTACGTTCATCCATGTTAAGGTCAACATATCTGTACACAGCAGCCGGTTTTCTTCCGACAATAGGTCTCTGCGACCTGTCAAGTGAAACAAGCTGTCCTGCAATCTTCTCACGGAACACCTTTGGATGAACTTCCTTTCCTGAAAGAACCTCAAACACCTTAAGCAGGTCCGGAATGGTAAACTCACGCGGCACAAGGTTAAACATAATGCCTGTATACTCAGCCTTATTCCTTATCCTCATAAGTCCTTCCAGTATAATCTGGTCATGGTCAAAAGCAAGCTTTTCGTCTGATACGCTGACCGGAACAAAGTTTTCCACTGTGATTACACCATTTTTAAATTTCTCAGACCTGAGGGAGTATTCAATTTTAATCAAGTCGTTTGCAAACTCAAGTTTTTCATCTGCAAATTTCACATCGAACCATCTGGCATCCTTTGCGTCATCACCCGCAACGGCAGACTGCTCATATCCATATGGAAGCAGTGCAATGTATGCAATATCAATAATTCTCATACGAGGGTCCCTGTCCGGCTGGCTCATGGTATAGAGCTGCTCAAGATAAATGTCTGTAAGACCTGTTTCCTCTTTAAGCTCCCTGCACGCTGCTTCATATGCTGATTCCTTTATGTTAATAAATCCGCCTGGAAGCGCCCATTTGTCTATCTCCGGATGAGCCTTTCTCTTTATCAGAAGCACCTGCATACAGCTTAAGTCTTCCTTCATACGAAGCACCATCATGTCAACTGTAACCGATGGTCTGTCATAATCGCCCGGCTTATATTCTGCTAAAAACTCCCGTTCTGTTAATCCATTTACATCTACTTTATTCATGTGTTTAACTCCTATAATTACTTTCTGCGTTTCTTATATTTACTTTATGTGCTTATTATAGTAACTCTTAGTAACTATGTCAAGTGCTTTATAGAATTAAATATAATTTTTGCAAATTTATTATGCTTCCACAACCTGTCTGCAGGAGATGCTAATATATAAGCTCAAAAAAAGGGGATGTGAAAAAACTCGATTGAGTTTTTTCACATCCTCTTCCATTTTCTGTGTTTCATGTACATAAATCTACAGTATCTAAACAGCTTCGCTATACATCAGGCAATTTCTTCGGAGTTACGCTTTATCTGATTCACTATCTCCATTATCTGTTTTGCGGTACTCATATCATCTTTGAAAAGAGTTGTGATACTTCCAACTGATTTAAATGGTTCACCCATCAATACTTTATTATCTTCGATATTTCCATTTGCTACTATATAGTCCACTATCAGATTTACGAATCTCATCTGATTTATGTTCAAGCGCTCTTCTGACATAAAACAACTGAAGGCTTCGTTTACTGCCGCTCTATCTACACCGACTATTTTTCGTACTAATCTGCCTATCGGTGTCTCTCCGTATTCCTTTATATAATCTTCCTTTGAACCAAGCTCAGTCCACAGAATTCGTTCCAATTCCCTTAGATCCGTTTCTGTCAGCTTTTTGTTGTTTTTCAGCTTATACACTGACAATTTGTCACTATGCTCTTTCAGGTAAAATTCGACTTTTTTACGATAATTTTTCAAGTCATTTCCGCCATATAAAGGTTCACCCGGTGTACCATCTGTTATAGAGTCCGTGAAATTTGTATAGTATATTGGCCGTACCTGTCTGTCAAGGTACTGCAACAGACCTCTTAAAGCTTCTCTTACTGTATCAAGCTCTATTATAGTGACTTTATCCCAAAATTCATTTGTCTGGACCTTTTCGATAATCTCCTTTTTCTTTTCCACCTGTGGGATTGAGTATTTGGCAGACAGCTTTTCTGCGGTCTGAACCACTATATTCACCGGACTTTGTATGCTTTTGCTTTGCAACAGTCCAAGATCTATACTGTATACCAGATAGTCAAATCTTCGCGCCAGCTCATCTTCCTTTTTAGGCCTGATAAGAGGTGCAATATGCTCCCTGATATCCGAAATCTCTATTGTCTCCAGATTATCCCACGATGATGAAGCCCTGAAAAACTCTACATAACGCAGATGTCTTTTCACCATAAAGCTATCGTCATTTAAGCTAATTACATCTTCCTTTAAATCATCCACAAGGCTTTTTCTGTAATCTGCGTATACCTCATCACTACTGTATACCGGTGCCTGAAGCTCTCTGACAATCTGGGCTTTTGTGTTATATATTTTCTCATTGAGTGATTCTGTTATGCCATTCTCCGCTCCATTTTTGTTCACGCGGAAATATTCAAAATTGTTACAGAAATCAAATATAAGAAATCTTTCTTTGTCCATACCCTCTCCAAGCAGATTAGAGCAAAGCCTGGTTCCCCTTCCAATCATCTGCCAGAACTTGGCATAGCTTTTTACCTTCTTAAAAAATACAAGATTCAAAATCTCCGGAATATCTATTCCTGTGTCGAGCATATCAACAGATACTGCTATCTGTGGCATTTTATCACTTGTGCTAAACTCATCTATCAATGAATCACTGTACTTTATACTATAATCTATCCGCTTTATGAAGTCTCCTCCATATTCCGGAAAAAGCTTATTGAAACGCTCGACTATTGCCTGCGCATGCAAAGAGTTTTTGGCAAAAATTATTGTCTTGCCAAGCTTGTCTCCACCCTCAATTTTTAAGCCCTTTTCCATAAGCTCTCTTAAAACCTTATCAATTGTATCCGCGTTAAAAAGCCATGTATTTACGGCCTCTCCTGATATATCATCACCTACAGTGTCATCATCAGAAAATGTATCCTCATACTCTTCTTTTTCCTCATCTGACAGCTCATCATAGTGAATACCGCTTTCCATTATTTTTGACTTATATTCCAGTGTAGAATAATTGACCAGATAGCCCTCTTCCACCGCTTTTTCAAGCTCATACGCAAATGTCGGAACTCCTCTTTCAAGGTCAAAGACTCCATATGTGTTTTTGTCGATTTCATTTTTTGGAGTGGCAGTCATACCAAGTAACATCGCATCAAAATACTCAAATATTTCCTGATATTTTTTGTAAATGCTGCGGTGTACTTCATCGCAGATTATGAGCTGAAAATGCCCCGGACTAAAGAGCTTCTCACCATATTTGTTTTTCCTCTCATCTATGGCATTCATCATCGTCGGATATGTAGAAAAAATCATCCTGCACGACTCAGGGTCATCTTTATTGTCAAGCAGATTACAGCATGATAAATCAGGAAGTAGATTCGTATAATTGTTTTTGGCCTGCTTCACAAGAGCTTTTCTGTCTGCGAGGAACAGAATATTTTTCACGTAATTGTGGCGCCTTAATACATCAACAATACTAATGCTCACTCTTGTCTTTCCTGAACCTGTGGCCTGCACTATAAGCATCTTACGGTGCTTATTTGTGATAGCATCACAGACTGCGGTTACAGCCTCTTTCTGATACGGTCTGTTGGTAATATCATCGCTTATCCGTATATTTTCAAGCGGAATCCTTGAAGTGCGTCCATCCATCTCAAGCTGCAGCTCTTCCTGTGTGAAAAAGCCTGAAACCTCACGCCTTGGATATCCCATATAATCATTCGTATAGAAAAATTCAAATCCATTTGTTATGAAAATAAGAGGGCGTCTATTGTATTTATTCTGCAAACAGTCAGCATACAGCTTCGCCTGCTGGCTTCCTACCATAGCATCCACAGAAGCCTTTTTAGCCTCCACTACAGCAAGTGGCAGATTATCCTTTCCCCAAAGAACATAATCCACATACCCTGTTCCTGTGCTGTTTGGCATTCCTGTAACCGGCTCCTCCTCCGTGACATTTCTGCCAATAACCCATCCTGCCTCCTTTAAGGCAACATCTATATATCTCTTGCGGGTTTCTGCCTCACTTATCGTATCTACATGGAACTCCCTTGTCTTTACATTCTGACTACGCTTCTTTGTCATCTGCTCGCGGAGCTCTTCATTCTCCTTCAATACGCTCTCGAGCTTTTTATCCTTACTGCTTAAGCCCTCATACAGCTTCATGAGCTCATCAGCCTTTATACGCTTTTCATTACCGCTTGCAAGAATCGACTCATCATATGTCTTCTCATCGTATTCCCTCGAATATGAATAATCAATCCAATCGCAAAACTCAAACAAATCACGAAGCGCTATTATTGCTTCATCCCTGCCTATATTGTTGTTGGTATGAACTGCAACATTTCCCAGATGAATGGTATATTTGAGCATTGGAAACAGCCTTGGCTCAATTATCCTTCTAAACGTTGGCTCATGAATAAGACTCGATACATTATCTCTGTACGGAAGCGAAAGCTCCGCGTCATATGAGAAAACAAACCTCACTGCAAGCTCAAGTGCACGCCTCGACAAAATGGCACAAGTGGCCGGTGAAATGGATAAACTTTTTTCTGCTTCAACTGCCTGCTTTGCAAAATCTGCATATTCTTCTTTCTTTAAAAGGTAATCAAAATTAGTTTCCATGTAATCACCCCTTTTATCTTTCTACAAGCACTTTGCATCTCTTCCTGCAAAATGCAATTCCATAATACATGATATTCTGTCTGTCATTATTTAACAGATATTCCTGATATCTTCTATCCTTTATCTGTTTCAGAGCTTTTTCACAGGATTTTTCCATAGCTTTAAAATCTTTTGTGTATTTAAGCTCTGCAATAATTCCTTCATCCGGATCATCTGTCTCCACAATAATATCTGCAAAGCCCTCTCCTGCCTCAACATTTGACTTTACCAGCCAGTCCTCATTGCCACTCAAAATGCCAATAAGCAGATTATGATAGGAGCTTTCCTTTTCCTCATTTCTCGCTTTTGTGTCAAAAACGCTCACCGAATTGCTCAGCACCTTGTTTAAATACATTTCCATTATCTGTGTATTTCCATCTTTGAAAGCCTTCCAAAAGTCCTGCAACTGCTCGGTATTGGAAAATATTTTATTCCTGAACCACTCCTGTATCTGCAGCTTAAATACTTCTTTAATCTCCTTGTTCGGAATTACAAGGCTATATTTTTTGTCCTCACTGATCTTTGTATATGTCAGATAACCTGTTGTAAACAGAACACTCCATAGATTATCAATATTATTGTCTATTTCGTCATAGGTCATATCCAGACGGATTTGCTTGTCTATAGCTTCTCCCGCGATTAAACGCTCAATTTCATCTCTGGTTGTCTTACCAGCCTTATCTATAAACCTCTTAACAAGCTCATTTCCGCTTGTATTAATCCAATACGCTTCCGGTCCTGCCATTGGATCATCTTTTATTCGGTCAACATGATTGATTACATCCCACGGACAGTATACATCGACATTTCCGAAATGATAACCATCATACCATTCCTTTGTCTCCGCAAACCTGTTTTCCACATGATAAAATGCCAGCAAACGCTCTACTTCCTCATCCGTAAAGCCAAAGTGTTCATCAAATCTTGTATCCGTAATAGATAAAATCTTGAAATTATTTAATCCTGTAAAAATACTTTCTTTTGAAACACGAAGACAACCTGTTAAGACAGCAAAATCCAATGCCTCATTTGTCTTTAATGCTTTTCCGAATATGGCACGTATCAAAGAAACCATCTCTTTATAATAGCCATTCTGAAATGCCTTATCCAGTGGAACATCATATTCATCTATTAAAATAACCGTTTTTCTGCAATGGTGCTTATATAACAGCTCAGATAAAGTTTGAAGCGAAGCATACAATGCCTCATCTCTCATTTCATATCTGCCATCCTCTAATCGGATTAAAGAAGCATACGCCGACTTATCGTCAATGTCCAGCCTGTCACTCTGCTTCAAATATGCAAATCTCTTAGCTTCCTTTGCAATTATCTCTATCATCTGATACTTTGCTGCTTGAAAATCGAGTCCTTCCACATTCTTTAAAGATAGAAATATCACAGGATACTTGCCCATATTATCATCACACAGTTTTTTGTTGTGCGATATATAAAGACCATCAAATAATTCAGAAGCTGCTCCAATTTCAAAGAAAGATTTGAGCATACTCATGTTGAGAGTCTTGCCAAAACGACGCGGTCTGGTAAAAAGGTTGACTTTTCCCCGGCTGTCAACTAACTGTTCAATCAGCTTTGTCTTATCGACATAGTAATATCCGTCTGAACGGATTTCCTCAAAGTTCTCTATTCCCACCGGTAGTTTAAGTGATTCAGTCATGCATGCTCATCTCCTTCCCTGATAAAAATAAGTGTGTAAATATAGGTTTATTATAGCATATATTGGGGCGAAGGTCATAGTATCAAATTTTGATTTGTCGACTTGATGAACGAAGTCTGCGAACTGATTTTGTAATTCTATTGGCGGAACAATTATCTTCAAACTTTCTACCTGCTGTTTAGTAATTGCCTCTCTCGTTGCTCCTCCCCGTGCAATACTCCAAAGTAGCCTTTGATAATTATCATCTATCAGAAGCTTATTTAAAAATTCTGGTACAATACGTTGATTACATCTAATAATGCAAACATGCTGGTTTACTCTTGCTGGCAAAATTTTACTAGGAACTACGCATGAACGAGCCACCGAAGCACCTGTAATATTTAATAATACATCATTTTCTTCTATAGTTACATTATCAAGTTTTGTTGCTTGCTCTTCTGATATATGTGCCAATTCTTTATATTCAAATAAACCATTATGTACATTCATACTTCGAATAAGCGTAATTCCATCTTCTTGATATGCTTCTTTACCACCTTTAGGAGTTGCTCCAGAACCAAGTTTAGTAGTAATTTCACCTAATTGTTTCTGATTCCATCCCTTTTCATTAGTAACAGGATTTCCAAACATCTCGACAAATCGGGCTTTGATGAGGTCATCTAAATTAGAAAGTTCTATTTTCCTTTTTTCTATAATACACTCAAGTTTCTCTAAGACAGCTATAATTTTATCTTGCTTTATTAGCTCTGGACATTCAATGTCTAATTTTGATAAATCCTCTTTATTAAATCCAGCCTGTGCCGCTCTTGAACCAACATTCAATATTGCATTCTGAAAATATGGTGACTTCAAATAATAATACAAATATAGCTTTTTTATTCTACTCGTATCCGGAATCGTTCGCATTATTGCCACATTATATGCTCCGGCAAGTCCTGTAAGGATCTTTCCAATAGACGCTCCATATCTGGCAATTAAAATATCATTTGCCTCACACATTTTTGTAGTATTACTTATTTTTATATATTCTGGTGTCACTCTTTCACCTTGAGTAAAATCTCGTATTTGGAGCATACGAATATATCCCTCCTGCTCATCAAATGACCACTCTTCTTTTGGCGGTTGTGAACCACCTTGAAAATCACATATATCCGTTAATTTCACTTTTTCCATCTACATTTCCCTACAAACACGAATTGACCTTTTCTCATTTTTACTAAGCAAGATACTTCTGATGAGCAGTTTTGACATTATTCTGATTAACCATAGCATACTGCATGGTGGTATCAATCTGGGAATGTCCAAGTATCTTTTGAACCTGTTCAATCGGCATTCCCTTATCAATAGCTCTCGTAGCCATTGAACGCCTGAATTTATGTGGATGTATTCTCTCTAAGGACAGTTTTCTCCCGAGTTTTCGTAATCGAATCTCAACACCACTTATCTTAAGTCTGTCATGTGGTGCATCCAATGTAACAAACAAGGCTTTGTTTTTATCAGTTCTGGTATCAATATAATCCTTTAGATGTACTTTTGCCTTTGCATCAAAATATACTCTGCGCTCTTTATCACCTTTTCCATAAACGATACACTCACGTCCTTCAAGATCAATATCATCTATATTCAGGTTTACCAGTTCACCAACTCTTATTCCGGTAGAATACAAAAGATCTATAATTGCCAAATCTCTCTTTTCATTACAATTATCTCGAAGCTTCTCTATTCCTTCATCAGAAATCACGCTTTTTACAACTGTTTTGGTCTTAATCTTATGAATCCTGCGCATAGGACTTTTAAGAATATAATCCTCTTCCTCGAGCCAAGAAAAGAAGCTTGAGATATTTCTTCTAACATTATCAATTGTTACATTGGAGCAATTATTGAGCTTTTGATAATCTGACAAATATTCACGTATTTCTTCCGTTGTTATTTTACGGACAGATGTTTCAGTTTGTAACAACAGATGTTGCACTGTTTCCCTATAATACTTTATTGTTCGTTCTGAACACCCCTCTATAGTTTTTGCATCAAGAAACATTTCCAAAAATTTATCATTTGCAATCTCTGCTTTCTCTGCTTCATTTTCTGCAAATGTTTGTAGAATAACTTCCTGCAATTTTTTCATCTGAGCTATTGATAAATACTCTGACATTACATTTAAAACCTTAACTATTTTTTCTTCCATGTTGATATCTCCCTTCGAAATACCAACATCCTTCTCCTGCATAAATGCAATTTATTCCGGCAATTGTATTTATGCAGCCTGTGAATAATCCATAATAAAAATTTTACTTGCGATATGCTCTACTATAGCCAATCCTGTTCTATTTTTTTCTCTAATTGTATAAACATATCATAATACTTTTCTTTGGTTTGACGTATAATATCCATTGCAATTGCCTGATTATATGCGTGTGCAACATTATTTCTCGAAACCAATGCATCCAGCCATAATTCTTCATCACTAATCATTCCTGCCTTGTAAGCTGTTTTTAAAATTGTTCTTGGCGATCCTGTTGCACCCTCCGCATAACCAAAATTCTCTAATAATTCTTTCATCGCCTTCCATGATTGTTCAAAACAGATTTCATATAATCCTACCATGCCAGCAATTTCCACATTTCCATATGGTTCTTTATAAGAAAAAATATCGTTCAAATTGACTAATGCTGCCTTAAAATTTTCAAATTTTTTCATATAGCACTACCCCCTCTCTTTTTATTGATTCCAACAATTCTTTTCTTACAGGCTTATCCAAATCCACTATATCAAATTCCAACAACGTTGAAGTTGTTTCGTCTACATCCAAAATAAAATGACTACTGCTACCACCGCAAAATGCCAAATCTATATCACTTCGCTCTTTAAAATCACCTCGAGCTCTTGAACCAAAAAGAATTACTTTTTCAACACAATTCTTCTTCGCTAGCTGGATAATTTCCTGTAATACTTTACATTTTATTCCTGTTTTTTCAAAGGTACTATTTACATCCATAAAGGCTCCTATATTACTTCGTTTCTTATCCAAAATATTTCTGCATTAAACTATCAAACAATATTTGTGTTTCATCCAATGCTTTCTGAACTGCAACTTTTGATTTGTTGACTTGGTGGACAAATCTAATAAATTCTTTTTGTAATTCAATCGGCGGAATGACCTGCTTGTACGCTTTCATAATTGCAGTGTTTAAATTTGGTTGTGTTCCAGCCGGAGCAATTGCCCTGAAATGTTCTGTCATCTGATTTAATGCTTGTAACAAAAATACTTTATCAAGTCTTTTGTCTATATCTTCCATTGCAAGCCATCCATCGTGAATGCATCCATCAAAAGTGATAATTCTCGCAAAACCTAATGAAACTCCACAGTTTGCAAATATTAAACTACCTTCTTTTACAAGTCTACTATTCTTTACCCCTTCTTTAATGATGTGTTCCTTTGTCGAACTCAAATATATATTGTCAGCTTCCGTAGCATCTCCGATTTTTATCCACGGAACATCACCACCTAAGAATTTTTCTATAGGTCTTGGTGATCCTCCTCTAACAATAGTGCAAAGATTTCCTAAAAATTCACACTCCCAATTTTTATCATTAATATTAATATCACCAAAGACCTCGACAAATCGGGCTTTCGTTAAGCTGTCTAATTCAACTAACTCTTGTTTTCTGGCTTCTATAACCTTTTTACACCTACCCAAAACATCTATGATTTCCAATTGTTTCTCTATATTATCAAGGTTAAATTCTTCATTTTTATAATCTTTAAAATAAATATGTGGAATGGTTGCTCCAGTATAGTATTTTTCTAAATGCATATAACTCACAGCATAAAACAAATATTCTGGTAATACATTTTTCTTTGGTATTAGATACTGCATAGTTCCTATCACTGAAGATTTTGCTGGATTCAATGTTGTTCTGCCTATTCCTGCTCCATCCTTGACAACAGCTACATATGGTTGCTCCTGATGATAAAAATTTACTTTTCCAGCCAATCCTGACGCACCATAAATCGAATAATTACCACTCATTTTAATTATATCAGACTGTTTTATGTTCGATGAGCCACGCTCACAAACATCCTCAAGTTTTACTCTCATCTACATCACTCCTGCTATAAACACCATTAATCTTTCCAAGACACAAAAATAACCGCCCTGGTCTGGTAAACTGTGGCGGTTATCTTTAATCAATACATATATCAGGCTGACCGTCTATCGGTAGCACTTCTTTTATACTATATTAACATCTAATCGCCTTTTTGTCTAACATGCATTCTATTTATCAAGAATTTTACAAACACGAATTTGCTTTTACACATCCAACAGTTTCTTAAGCTCTGCCAGTTCACCCTGTATCTCACTTTCCAGAGCGTCTATCTTTCCTATTATCACATCGGTTGGCTCATATTGCACAGCCTCATAGACTATTTCCTTGTACTTATTGATTGAAAGGTCATAATCATTTGACACAATCTCATCAACAGGAACAAAGAAGCTCTGATCCGTTCTTTTTCTGTCAGTCTCTGCATCAAGATGATTGAATCTCTCAATAATATCCGGGATATCATTGTCTGCGATTTCCTGACGTTTATCATCAAGACTTAATCCATCAGCCTTCATATCATAAAACCATACTTTGTCGGTATCACTTGAGCCTGTTTTTGTGAAAATAAGGATTGCTGTTGACACTCCTGCGTATGGCTTAAACACTCCACTTGGCATTGATATGACTGCGTTGAGCTTATTGTTTTCAATGATTTCTTTTCTGATTTGTTTATGTGCTTTACTGCTGCCAAACAATACTCCATCAGGAACAATCACTGCCGCCCTGCCACCTTTTTTTAGTATACGCAAAAATAGTGCTAAGAAAAGCAGCTCTGTTTTCTTCGTCTTTGTCACTTTAAGCAAATCTGCTGAAACAGCCTCATAGTCCAGACTTCCCTTAAACGGTGGATTTGCCAGAACTAAGCTATATTTTTCAACATCCGTATTCTGCTCTGAAAGACTGTCCCTGTACGAAATATTAGGATTTTCCACGCCATGAAGCAGCATATTCATAGCTCCGATTCGAAGCATAGTTCTATCCATATCATTGCCATAAAACATCGTGTTATTGAAATGCTCAAGGCTCTCCTTGTGAAGGAAAAGCTCCGGATGGTTTTCTCTTAGATAACTCTGTGCTTCTATCAGAAAGCCTGCACTTCCCATTGCCGGATCAATTATTGTATCATCCGGTGACGGTTTTACCAGTTCGACCATCATTTTTATGATATGTCGCGGTGTTCTGAACTGTCCATTGGTTCCGGCTGTTGCAACCTTTGAGAGAAGATACTCGTATAAATCTCCCTTAGAATCTTCATCTCCCAGCTCAAGCTTATCTATTCCATCGACTATTTTTGACAGCATTGCCGCGGTGGGAATCTTGAATATAGCATCTCCCATATATCTGGCATAGGCCGAATCCCCGTCCTGATGCAGATTCTTTATAAACGGAAACACTCCATTTAAAACAAGCTCATACATTTCCTCTGCTGCACCGAGATTTTTAA
>ENA-OOUT01000285-OOUT01000285.1-human-gut-metagenome-genome-assembly--contig:-NODE-285-length-13948-cov-2.437199_pt1 | contig 13948 bp, 7 predicted proteins | sample MGYA00241549_ERZ501280 | MGnify/ENA primary metagenome ERZ501280 (study PRJEB25962, sample SAMEA2042281) | human gut metagenome | biome: human gut; feature: human-associated habitat; material: faeces...
CGCCAGGGCAGCCATGACGGGCGGCACGTACTGGCAGCCTTCGTGAAAGTCACCGCCAATCAGCAGCACGTCGGCCTTCTGGTCTATGAGCAGGCGGACCAGGTCCTTCAATCCCTCCTCCTTCAGCAGGCTTTTGTAGTGCAGGTCGGAGACAAAGGCGATGCGGAAGCCCTCGAAGGCGGCAGGCACGTCGCGATGCGTGAAGTCGTACGTCTTAATGCGGCTGACGCCCTTATAGGCCGAGCCTACGTGGGTGGTTTTCGATGTGATTCTTGTACCTCGCTGCACAATTACCTTTTGTACCGGTGCCGTTTTCTTTATCTGCTGTTTCTTTACCTCGCCCTTCGCCGGCTGGCGGCGGACATTACGCAAATCAGACTGGTCAAAGGTGAACATCGGCGAAAGGCGGGCAGGCAACCCGATAGTATCGCCAAGCTGCGTGCTGTCTGCCTGCATGACTGGCTGCGGCAACGACACGGTAATCATCCGCTTGGAACGGCAGGAAGACAAGAGCAGCAGAGAAAGAATGGATATGTAGACTAACTTCTTCATCATAAGTGGGTACAAATATAGGGATTTTCAGTATTTTTGCTGGCAGATGCCGAACTAAATTGGAACTACGATGAACGAGATTAAACAGAATTCACCCTACGCATGGTTTCTCGCCGCCCGCCCCAAGACGTTGACGGGAGCCATCATCCCGGTATTGCTGGGCAGTGCCCTTGCCTTCAGCGACGGACAGTTCAAGACCGCACCCGCCCTGCTGTGCGCCCTCTTTGCCTGCGGCATGCAGATTGCCGCCAACTTTATCAACGACCTCTTCGACTTCCAGAAAGGGACCGACCGTCGGGAAGACCGGCTGGGGCCGCAGCGCGCCTGCGCCGAAGGTTGGATTACGCCGGCAGCCATGAAAACCGGCATCGGCATCGCACTGACACTGTCGTGCCTGGCAGGGCTGGCAGTGCTGTTCACCGTCTGGGGGCAGCTGCCCCACGGAGGCTGGGAACTGGTGGTGCTGGGCGTGGTGTGCATACTGTTTGCTTTCCTCTATACCACGCTGCTCTCCTATCGGGGCTGGGGCGACGTACTGGTGCTGGTGTTCTTCGGCTTCGTGCCCGTATGCGGCACCTACTACGTGCAGGCCTATACGCTGAATATGGATGTGGTGGTGCTGTCGCTCGTCAGTGGCCTCGCCATAGACACCTTGCTGATGGTGAACAACTATCGCGACCGCGAGCAGGATGCCGTGAGCGGCAAGTGTACGCTGGTGGTACGCTACGGCAAGAAGTTCGGTGAGAATATGTATCTGGCACTGGGCATCGCCGCCGTGCTGCTCTGCTTCTGGTTTGTCTACACGGGCAAGCTGACTCCGCTGGAATTTATCTGGGCTCCCTGCGTCTATCTCTATATGCACGCACTGACGTGGCGCAAAATGATACAGATAGGTAACGGTAAAAAGCTGAACAGCATACTGGGCGAGACGTCGCGCAATATGCTGTTCTTAGGATTACTGTTAGCGGTGGCGCTGAATTGAGAGGTTAGAGGTTAAGGATTAGCGGTTAGACCCTAATCCCTAAACCTTAACCTCTACCTCCATACATCTGTTCGTAATACTTCTGATAATCACCGCTGGTCACTTCTTTCACCCACGGCTGGTTGTTCAGGTACCATTCAATGGTCTTGACGATGCCGACCTCGAACTTCGTCTCCGGATACCAGCCCAGGGCATTGGTAATCTTTGTGGGGTCGATGGCATAACGCTGGTCGTGACCTAGGCGGTCTTTGACGAAGGTGATAAGGTCTTCGTTTATCCAGCTGATGTCAATCGTGCCGTCGGCGGCTTTTACTTGTTTCTTCAGCACTGCACGGTAACGGGGTTCTTCCTCCATCAAGCGGCGGACGGTGGCAATAGTCAGCTTCACGATTTCAAGATTGGTCTTTTCGTTGTGACCGCCTACGTTGTAGACTTCGCCTTCCACACCCTCGCGGACAACCAGGTCGATAGCTTTGCAGTGGTCTTCCACGTAGAGCCAGTCACGCACGTTACTGCCGTCGCCATAGACGGGGAGGTTCTTGCCTTCGAGAATATTCTTGATGATAAGCGGAATCAGCTTTTCGGGGAAGTGATAAGGACCGTAGTTGTTGGAACAGCGGGTGATAGTGACGGGCATCTTATAGGTATCGTGATAGGCCATCACTACCATATCGGCACTCGTCTTGCTGGCGCTGTAAGGGCTGTGCGGGCAGAGCGGGGTTTGCTCTGTGAAGTAGCCTTCGGCACCAAGTGAGCCGTAAACTTCGTCGGTAGACACTTGATGGTAACGAACGCCTTTGCGCCAAGTGGGATAACCGGACTCGTCCTTACCCGTGACCCAGGCACGGCGGGCGGCATCGAGCAGGTTTTGTGTACCCAGGATGTTGGTCATCAGGAAAAGCTGGGGATTCTCTATGCTACGGTCTACGTGGCTCTCGGCAGCAAAATTCACTACGTAATCGAATTTATACTTGGCAAACAGTTCGTCGGCAAGCACGCGGTCGCAGATGTCACCTTTTACAAAAAAGCAACGTTCATCGTCAATGTCATTGGCAATGGTGCCCAGATTGCCTGCGTAGGTCAAGGCATCCAGTATCACCACTTTAATATCATTATGTTTTGCCAGGATGTATTTAATATAGTTGGCGCCGATAAAACCGGCGGCACCGGTTACGAGATAAGTCTTCATGAGAATTAAAAATTATAAATTAAAAATTAAAGTCAGCGGGCCTTTATAGGAGAACTATTCTCCTTCTCTTTTTGGGGAACAAAGAGTTCATCGCTTCGATTCAGCCAGTTCCATCAGGTATTTGCCATATTCGGTCTTGCCAAGCTGTTCACCCAAGCGATACAGCTGGTCTACATCTATCCAGCCCTTGCGCCAGGCAATCTCTTCGATACAGCTCACGCGGAAGCCTTGACGGTTCTGGATGGTGGCGACAAAATTGCTGGCTTCCAGCAGGCTGTCGCAATTGCCGGTGTCGAGCCAGGCAAAGCCACGGCCGAAGAACTCCACTTTCAGCGTGCCCTCGTCCAGATAGAGACGGTTGAGGTCGGTAATTTCGTATTCGCCGCGAGCAGAGGGCTTCAAGGAGGCGGCTTTCTCTGTCACGGTGGAGTCGTAGAAGTACAGTCCGGGGACGGCATAGTTGCTTTTAGGATTGGCAGGCTTTTCTTCCAGCGAGACGGCTTTGCCGTTGGCATCAAACTCCACTACACCGTAGGCACGGGGGTCCTTGACGTAATAACCAAAGATGCAGGCACCCTTGTCTATGGAAGCGGCACGCTTCAGCATGGCGGAGAAGCCTTGACCGTAGAACATGTTGTCGCCCAGAATAAGGCAGCCCGGTCCGCCGTCCAAGAACTCTGCACCCAGCACAAAGGCTTGTGCCAGTCCGTTGGGATTCTCTTGTATCTTATAGGAAAAGGACATACCGAGTTCTTCGCCGGTTCCCAGCAGCTCGCGGAACATGGGTAAGTCACGTGGAGTAGAGATAATAAGCACTTCGCGAATTCCCGCCAACATCAGTGTAGAGAGCGGGTAGTATATCATCGGCTTGTCGTAGACGGGCATTATCTGCTTGGAGATAGCCTTGGACAACGGATAGAGACGAGTGGCACTGCCACCTGCAAGAATAATTCCTTTCATATTTCAGTTCTTTTTCGGTGATACTTCAAAATGGAGAATAAAATAAGAAGGAGGACGATGCCCCACGGCTCTACTTGCTATTCGGGTACAAAGATAATGGAAAAATTCGATTAAGTGAAGGCTTGGTTTCATCTTTTTACTTCATTGCTTTGCTTACTCCGGTACATTGTTTTGCTTACTTCAGTGCGTAACGGCCGTCACCCCTTGATGAAACGGTCTTCATCTCAGCGTGTAACGACCTTTACCAAATAGTGTAACGGCCTTTACCCAATAGCGTAACGACCTTTACATTAGCATGTAACGGCTTTTACACTATAGCGCAAGCAATCGGTAAATACAATCCATTGAAAATAAACAAACTACATCATCGGTCAGCAAGTTCTATCACCTCCAAATCTTTAAACGTTCCCCCATCAACCGCAAAGCGTACCATCGTACGCACCTTATGGAAACCTTGAATGCCCGCAGCGCCCGGATTGATGTGGAGTACATCCAACGTCTTGTCATACTTCACCTTCAGTATATGCGAGTGCCCGCTGATGAACAGCTTTGGGGGACGCACCAGAATGCTGCCCTTGATGGAAGGATCGTAGTTGCCGGGATAACCGCCGATATGCTTCATCAGCACCTCCGCCCCATCCACCGTGAAACGGAGAATCTGCGGATAGAGCTGCCGTATCTCCTGCCCGTCAATATTGCCATACACGGCACGGAAGGGACGGAAAGCCGCCAGCTTCTGTGCCACTTCCAGCGAACCGATGTCACCGGCATGCCATATTTCGTCACAGCCCTCAAAATATTGCAGGTACTTTTCATCCCAGTAGCCATGCGTATCCGATAATAAACCAACTTTTGTCATCTTTCCTTTGTTTATTAAGACAAAGGTAATTATATTTGGGAAGAATACAATGTGGTAATGTGCTAATATGCCACATTAACACCTTAACACCATGGACAACAGATATTTCAAACGTGACATCAGCTGGCTTTCCTTCAACTACCGCGTACTGCTGGAAGCGGAAGACGAGACATTGCCGCTATACGAACGCATCAACTTTATTTCTATATACTCTTCCAATCTGGAAGAATTCTACAAGATACGCGTAGCCGACCATAAGGCCATAGCCACCGGAGCCTCGCAAAGCGATGAAGAGACTATGCAGTCTGCCGCCGAACTGGTAGATGAAATCAACCAAGAAGTCAATCGCCAACTGGAGGAACGTATCCGCATCTACGAACAGAAGATACTGCCCGCCCTGCGGAAACATCACATCATATTCTATCAAAGCCGCAACGTAGAACCGTTTCACCGCGACTTTGTGCGCAGCTTCTTCCGCGAAGAGATATTCCCCTATCTGGCCCCGGTGCCCGTAAGCAAGGACAAGGTGATTTCATTCCTGCGCGACAACCGTCTCTATCTAGCCGTACGGCTTCATCTGAAAGGAGCTCCCGCCAGTTCTCCAAACCGCATCCAGTATTTCGTGATGAAACTGCCGTACAGCAAAGTGCCGCGCTTCATCCAGCTGCCCAAGGTGGGGAAAGACTATTATCTGATGTTCATTGAAGACATCATCAAGGCCAATCTGGATACCATCTTCCCCGGTTATGAAGTGGACAGCAGTTATTGCATCAAGATTTCACGCGATGCGGATATTCTGATAGACGATGCCGCCAATACCTCCGAAATCATCGAGCAGGTGAAGAAGAAGGTAAAGAAACGCAAGATAGGCGCCGTGTGCCGTTTTGTATACGACCGCGCCATGCCCCAGGACTTCCTCGACTTTCTGGTAGATGCCTACCGCATAGACCGCCGGGAGCTGGTGCCGGGAGACAAGCACCTCAACATGGAGGATTTGCGGCATCTGCCCAATCCCAACCAAAGCGTACGTCCCATCAAGAAACCCCAGCCCATGAAGCTGACCTGCCTGGACGAACGCGAATCCATCTTCCGCTATGTGGAGAAGAAGGACCTGCTGCTGCATTATCCCTACCACTCCTTCGACCACTTCATCCATTTTCTATATGAAGCCGTCCACGAGCCCACCGTGCGTGAAATCATGGTGACCCAGTATCGCGTGGCAGAGAACTCCACCGTCATCAACACCCTAATAGCCGCCGCACAGAACGGAAAGAAAGTCACCGTCTTTGTGGAACTGAAAGCCCGCTTCGACGAAGAAAACAACCTCGCCACCGCCGAGATGATGAAAGCCGCCGGCATCAACATCATTTTCAGCATACCAGGACTAAAGGTACATGCCAAAGTAGCCCTCGTGCTACGCCGCGACAAAGAAGGGCGCAAACTGACAAGCTACGCCTACATCAGCACCGGCAACTTCAACGAAAAGACCGCCACCCTCTATGCGGACAGCGGACTATTCACCTGCAACCCGGTGATTGTAAACGACCTGCACAACTTGTTCCGTACTCTGCAGGGAAAGGAAAATCCAGTGTTCCACCGCCTGCTTGTGGCCCGCTTCAACCTGATTCCTGAACTGAACCGCCTCATCAATCACGAAATAGAACTGGCTCGGCAAGGCAAGCAAGGACGGATTATCCAAAAAATGAATGCCCTGAAAGCCCCTGCCATGATAGACCGCCTCTACGAAGCCTCGCAAGCCGGTGTAGAGATAGACCTCATTGTCCGCGGCATCTGCTGCCTCATCCCCGGGCAGGAGTACAGCCACAACATCCGCGTGACACGCATCGTGGATACCTTTCTGGAACATGCCCGTGTGTGGTACTTCGGCAACGGCGGCGCACCCAAGCTCTTCCTCGGCTCGCCGGACTGGATGCGGCGTAACTTGTACCGCCGTATCGAAGCCGTCACCCCCATTCTGGACCCGGACTTGAAGCAAGAGCTCATCGATATGCTATCCATACAACTGTCGGACAAACGGAAAGCCTGCTTTGTGGACGACCGGTTGCGAAACCGCTGGAAGTCGTCGCGACCGCAAAAGGAGAAGGTACGGTCGCAATATAGCTTTTACGAATACTTGAGAGAGAAAATATAAACAACTCTGCCCCAATATACCTCCGGCTCAACTGTCTTTTATAGGACACAGACGTACGGCAGTTCCTCCACTACGTGCTTGCCGAATGGTGAGGGTATCACTATAAGTCACTTCGCGCTCTTCTATAAGTATAGCAGCAGGACATGTCTCATAATCGGACTCAGGAGCATCACGATAAATAGTAGCCAGATATCTTTTATCTGTATCGAGAAAAGACAGACTGATATTAGCCGTTCGTTCCTCATCTCCCGTGATGCTGCCTATATACCAGCATCCCTCTCCTTTATCACAACGGGCAATAGTAACATAACTGCCAATGCATGCTTCCGGCACCACTGTTCTGCTCCAATCTGTAGGACAAGATACTATAAAATTAAAAGGTTCCGGATTAGCCTCGTAATTCTCTATTTCATCCGAAGCCATTTGTAACGGTGAATAGAGCACCACAAACAGCGCCAATTGTTTGGCCAGTGTGGTATGTACACGTGTCTGTGGCATTACATCGTTAACAAACCGAAACGTCACCGGTGTAAAGTCCATCGGGCCTGCCAACCCACGAGTGAAAGGCAATATTACGGTATGAGAGGGAGGATTTCCACCATCTACATCCCAAGCGTCCCATTCTTGTCCACGTACTCCCTCTTGTGTCATCAGATTAGGAAAAGTACGCTGCAAACCCGTAGGAATCACCGGTTCATGATTATCAATACAGATACGGTGACGGGCAGCAGCCTCTATTACCTTGCGATAATGAAGTACACCAAACTGACTGCTATGATATTCTTTCCCATCAAGCAAATCGCCCACATAACCCGTTTTTACTTGATGCACACCATATTTCTCATAGAACTTGAAACCATCTTCCATCTGATTTTCATAATTGGAAACATTACCGCCAGTTTCATGATGTCCTATCAAAGCTACTCCTTTGCTACGCCCATAATCAGTAATACGTTGTATATCAAAATCGGTATAAGGTTTTGTGAAACTAAACTTCCAAGTAGCCCAGTCTTCATTCCACCCTTCCACCAGTACACCTCCCAGGTTATTGGCAGCAGCAAAATCGATGTGACGCATTGTATTCTCTGTTGTGGCCCCATGATGGGGACCGGCATGCCAGGTGTTATGCTTCATGTGATAAGTCCACCAAATTCCAATATAGCGCATAGGTTGTATCCAGGAAGTATCGGTTATACGACAAGGTTCATTAAGATTTAACATGAGACGGGAAAGAAGCAAATCACCGGCAGATTCAGCCACTATCATTGTACGCCAAGGAGATACACGGGTATCGGTAACACGTACTTTCTCACCTGTACTCCAAGGTGTAAGAGCCGCACGTAATGTAACCGTTTTATTATCTTCAAGTTGTTCAACCGGCTTCAAGTTCATGGCAGCATAATCTGTAAGATTTGCTTCATGAATAGCCAAATAAAGGCTATCTGTTGTCTCAATCGTCACCGGAGTGCTTACCCATCCCATCTTACTAAGAGTTTTTTTCTCAAATAAGGCCTCGTAAAAACGAACTCCTTTCACTGGAATACTCCAAGCATCATAATCTGCAGGAAAAACGAATTCAGTCACTTCGTCATCAATAAGAAACTCTTGTAGCTGTTGCTGGCGCGGGAACTCATACCGGAATCCCATCCCATCATCAAAAAGACGAAAAATAATATTCAGTTCCCGCTCCAACGATGTTTCTTCCTTGAGGCATACCCTCAATTCATTATAATGATTTACAATTTCAGCCTCTTCCCCCCATACTGGTTGCCACACATCATTATGCGAATCATGCTTAACCTCTTTTAGAACGAAACCAGTCAAAAGATCTGGCGCATCCTTCAAAACCAATCCCAGACGTGAAGGAAGTAAAATATTCTTCCCCGCATGTCTTAAACAATATCGGGGAGCACCTTCTTCATCAAGTGTAAACTCTAAAGAAAGTTTTCCATTTGGAGAGGTCAACTTGATATGTTCCTGCTGGCATGAAATCATCCATAGGCCTAAACATAAAGCAAGTATAATCTGTAGCGTTTTTTTTAGTTTCATAGTCATTACCGAATTTAATTTTATATATCCAATTCTTATTTTATAAGTCTACTGACAAACAGTCCCTTTCCTTCCTCAGCCGGAATAACACAGAAGTTTACGAAACCACAGACAGACTCCGGTTCAAGCAACGTGGCAACCAAATTTCCTAAAGGTTGTGCCAAAGGTACCAACCAACTACCTATTGGAAGTTCTACATTATCTTCATAGACATCCGTTTCTACATTTACCGGATGAATCCCCTCCCATTCCTTCTCTGCACGATACAGACGGGTTACTTTGTAACGCTCAACTTTTGCTTTTTGTACACGGGTAACTTGCTCAATGTGTACACCCAACGCTCGAAGCTTACATACTGCTTCTGTACAGGGAGCATCGAGCAGATAAGCCTTAGGGCGAGTACGCATCAATTGAGGTGTTGCCTGCATGGCATCAAGGGTTGGCAGTTCAGTCTTAAACAGTTCATTGGCCTTATAATCGATAAAAGAGACTACATGACGTACAGTATCCGAAGTGAAAGTAACATATATCGGTTCAGTAGCTTTCAAGGTGCGCTTCCTGGCTTGTTCTATCTTACGTTTAATTGAAGCACGATGTTGCGCAGCAGTAACCAACGTTTGCCGTGCCACCAAGAAACCGCACTCACTACGACGTGCAAAACACTCCGGTCCCAATCCAATACCTCTTATTTCGACAAAAAGCGATACAGCTCCCGTCAATGCTTGAAAAGTAGAACTGGACTGCGGACTTTTGGCACCTTTTACAAGAACAAGGGAACCATCTGCCACACGAGGAGTAAAGTAGAAACCGGAAGCATAACCGGCACTATTTAAAACGACCTCTGCCTCACGACGAAAAAGTTCTTCAGACAGCGTACGTAAAGCTAAAGGCGCATTAAGATGTCCTGTAGGTAAAAAAAGTACATCAGCAGCATTTGCTGTCGGCACTCCACGTAATAAGTTAAACTCACGACGTAAAGGTGTATATTCATGAATATCAAGAGCTACGTCCGGATTCCATTGCTGATAGGACTGCTTCAACAGCAAAGTGACAGCATCCTCTAATTTGCTCTGATCGCGATTCAAATCGTAACCATCGGCCGAACGACGTTGCTGAATGGCATAACCATCAACATTGGCTATAGGAACCAAAGCCACAGCTATATGATTCAGCAATTCACGTCCTTCTTTTTCACAAAGTAAGTAACGGACAAGCATGCATACAGCCTCAGCACCTGCCGGCTCGTTACCATGCAGTGCCGCTTGAATCCATACCCTTACCTTCTTCTTGTCGGGAGTACCCAAATAAAGTACCGGAATGGTACGTCCTTGTTTGGTAACACCAATATTCTCCATATATGCCAAACCCGGAGAACGTACAACCAATTGTTGTAAATAGTCCTTTATCTCATCAACCGATGCCAATCCGCTACCGTAAGGTTTACTTAGAGTAGGTGTCTCACGGTCAAATTTGGGGTCAGGATAGAAACTTGCAGTTACTCCGGCAGGTTGCTTCGACTGATTTCTATTCCATAACACAAGATTAGCTAATACCACTTCTTGTGCTATCCTCTGTAAATAAAGAGCCGTTTCAGACGGTAGACCTGCATAATAATCGCTGCTAAAAGGCTCACCAAAAAAAATTGCATAAAAGACACAAGCCGCCAAATAACTGCCTGCAGGACTAGGATGGCTGCCATCAGAATTATACAACTGCAAACTTGGACACTCTCTACGTACACGTCTCCATGCCTCACCCACAGGAGCACAATAAGCATCAAGGACATCAGCCATTTCCAAATAGTTTTCCGTAAGTTGCTGCTGCATTCCTTCATAAGTATCATTATTACGCCCCCATGTCATATAACAGACACTTTTTCCTTTTGGGGCATAAAGACGGCGTAAACTATCTAACTGCGCCGCAGGATGGAATACATTCTTCTTTACCCATTCCTTTTCACGAGTAGGTGCCTTGCTCTGTTCCTGCATCACCATATAATCCCATCCTCCTTCACGAATCGCCTCTAATGTTTGCGTATTGGCTGCATGCTGTCTCAAGTACCAACCAGGGTTAGCAACCTGGCGCACTGATATTTTTTTTCCACATGAGGATGCTAACGATTGGACTTGCCATGGCAAACGATTAAAAAAAGTATAGCTGTTACCTATAAAAAGTACCCGTAAAGAATCTGTCGTCAATAATGGCACAGCTTGTTTCCCCATAGGGACAGCCTCATGCCCGATGCCGCACTCTTCTATCTTGCGCCAATGGCATTCCCAACCACGGGATGCAGCCAACTGGTGAATATAAAGCCAGAAACTACGCCCACGCTCCATACGGTTTCGTCCTTGTCGTTCAGCTTCAGGAGTCTTGCGTAGAAAAGACTCACGTATCGTATCTCCCAAAGCCAGCTGTAGTATGATAGGTTTTGACAAGTATTTTTTTATCTGTTCAGATGAAATATAGGGGATACCAGCCGTACCATAAGGATATGTCTGGGCCAAATCAGGAAAAGTATACCAACCGGGAGAACTTATAATAGCTTTTTCCACATAAGGACTATCGTGAAAAAGCATGAAACGCTGTACGAATTGCCCACCAGCAGAATGACCATAAATCATATATCCTTTGCGCATGCTTCCCGTAAATTGACGCACATATTCAAATAGTTTATCAACCAACACTGGTGTAATTTTTTCGGGAGCATTAGCTACTGTATGGGCAGCATTCATCACCCCCACCTCCTGATAGTCTGCCAAAGGATAAGATTTCAAATCAAAGTGAGGTATAAAAAGCATAAAACCCTTTCTCTCCGCTTCTTCTTTCCAACCGTCCAAAAGATAACGATAGCCGCGGTCTCCTCCTTCAAAGACAAATACAATAGGCATTTGTTTAATATCCCCCTGGGAAGGTATATAATAATGTACATCTACCGGGCGATCGGCAAAAGGAGGGTATTGACTATAAGTGAAGAAATGTTCACCTCTTGGCCTTTCCAAAGTCTGTTTCGCTATTGCAGATAAACAAATACAGAGGAATCCAATATAAAATATAATCAGCTTCTTCATAATTCGTACCTTCCCTTCTTTACTATTGTACCATCTTGCATTACAAATTTACCACGGGCAATGACATCTGTAAGCTGCAAATCTTCCGCCAAAAAACACAAGTCTGCATCTGCTCCTTGTGCCACAATACCTTTAGCTCGTAATTTCAGATTACGAGCCGGATTGGATGTTATCAATGTAATCGCCTGTTCCAATGGTACCCCCTCCTCATTGACTAATGCAACTACCTCCTTGAAATTTAAATTCAAAGGAGCAGGACGATAAGTTATTTCTCCAGTTTCAGGATTCACTCTGCGTACGCCACCATGGCCATCACTAGAAAAAGTAATGCGATCAAGGGGGACACCAGCTCGCAATGCACGTATCACACAACGATGGGGAGTATCAAACTTTGAGCCACCAGTCGAAAAATCAATCATTCCACCTAATTTACCAAATTCTACAGCCTGCATAAAAAGAGCTTCAGTACGTATCAGATGAGTAGGAGACAGATAAGATATCAGTGTAGGATAGTGACGAGCAATATTGAGTAAGGGCTCAATACCTTCCGGAAGTGCTCCCAAATGAATGTGGAGAATTCCTCCTTTACCAGATGTAAATCCCCCTAAACGTACCTGATGTATAATACGTAATATCTCTTGCTCTGTCGGAAACGGACTACGGTCATCACTCATCGCCAGCTTACAGCCAATAACTTTATCTATGAAGATAAGATCGTCAGCCACACTATTCATCAATGTTTTGGTAGGCAATCCGTAATAACTTGTCAGCATATAAGCCGACAATCCGTCATCGTCAATAGCTTTGGCCTTGGCATAAAGCGTAGTAAGTTCTTTGGCAAATCCATCAGTACCAAGCATACCCAATACAGTAGTAGTACCACATGCCACCAGTTCGCTCATAGTCACCTCGGGGACTAATGAGGCATAACCTTGTTGCCCTCCTCCACCAGTAATATGTACATGCTGATCTATAAATCCCGGAGTAACAATTTTACCTTGCACGTCAATAGTATGGCAAAATGATTCATTCAGTTCAATTGTCTTTGAAATATGCGCAATCTTTTCTCCGCATAGCAAAATGTCTGTTTTACCAAGATAGGCAGGAGCATATAAATTTGCATTCTTTATCAATGTAAACATAGCTGTCGATTAATTTTAGAAAGTGATAAGATGATAAAGTATCAAGAAAACAATTCCTCCTATTAAAGGAAATGTATTACGCCTTGCCAACTCCACTGATGACACACCGGCTACCCCGGCAATGGCAACAATGACTCCGGCAATAGGAGATGCGGCACGTCCCATGCTTGCCGCCAACTGCAAAGGAAGTATCAATGAAAAAACCGGCAAACCAAGCTGAGTGGCTATACCCGGCAATAAAGGACCAAATGAAAAAAAGGCTGCATTGCCACTTCCCATCAGCATGGCAGCTCCAAAAATAATGAGAGTAAAGATTGCGGCAATAGCTAATCCCGAAAGTCCGATATGAGAGGAATAACCCACCAATGAATCAATAAATCCCAAACCAATCAGTCCTTTAGAGAAAACTTCTGAAGCTACAATCAATGTTACAACTGAAGTAAACACATTTCCCATGCCTTTCCAAAAACTTGCAAAAACGTTAAAAGTAGTACGCACACTACGAGTATGAAACAACACAAATACCAATGATAAGAACAGAGAAAAAAGCATAGCAGTAGTGGTACCCAATGTTACAGTAGGCTGAAACAGTCCCACAAAAGGTGAAAAGAAAATGAGAAGAGCCAAAGGTAATACCGGGAGTAGCGCAAAAGCCAATGGAACATCCGGTTTTTCTACTAATGAGGTTGCAGTCACATTTGACACCTGCAATATGCCATCCTGCTGTTTCTTTGCATCTTTTTTATCAAAATAACGGTTATTGAAATAGAAGAGTACCATTACAACCAAGGAAGTAGGAATTACTAAAGGAAGTTGATGAGTGATGAAATATTCCACATTGGATTGTCCTATCAATTCGGCAGCCATAGCAGTATTTGCCGACCCCGGTCCCTGATCAAATAGAGTAGCAGCGGCAATGACTGACAATGCTGTAAGTTGGCTTACTCCCAAACTAATTAAAACAGGATAAACCGAAGCCACAAGCAACAATCCTA
>ENA-OOUT01000290-OOUT01000290.1-human-gut-metagenome-genome-assembly--contig:-NODE-290-length-13837-cov-2.415324_pt1 | contig 13837 bp, 8 predicted proteins | sample MGYA00241549_ERZ501280 | MGnify/ENA primary metagenome ERZ501280 (study PRJEB25962, sample SAMEA2042281) | human gut metagenome | biome: human gut; feature: human-associated habitat; material: faeces...
CGGCAGCCAGATGACCGATCACGACGCGGGCGAGGTCACCGGGCATATCCGGAAGGTGGACATTTTCGACGGCGTGCGGATCGCCGATTTTGACGGGGCGGCCGCCGCCGGGCTCGCCGCCGATTTCCGCGCACGCTTCGGCACGCCGCTCCACCCCGTCGGCCGCATCACGGGCAGCGGCAAATTGGAGTGGCTCGAAAACGGCCGGCCCCGGGCCCTGGACTGGCACGGGGTCACGCATTACTGACCGGGTGTTGGCAACGGCCACCACCCCGGATTTACCGGGCAGGCGGAAAACGGCCGCATCCCGGCAGGCACGGCTGTAACACAAAAAAACGGCAGCCCGCCGGGTCGCCGTCAAGTCATACGGATCGGAAAAATCACTCCTTGATGATGTATACATGCTCGTCGCTGCGCTGCATGTGATAGTTCTCGCGGGCATACTCCTCCAGATAGTCGTCGTAGCGCAGGCGCTCCAGCAGCGTGCTGTCCTGTTCGATCCTGGCCCGGTAAAACTCCCGTTCCCGCTCCAGGGCGTTGATCTGCCGCTTGATCTTCACTGCATGCAAAAGGTTCCGCCCCACCACGAACAACGTGACGACGACGATGACCGCCGTGGCGGCGATCCAGAACTTTTTGCCTACTTCGAAGCCCATCAGGGTATGTGCATGTATTTATGAGTCTGGATCGAGATATTCCATTTCGGATGCGCCTTCGCATACTCGACGATCGCGGGCATCATGCGTTCCGCAACGCTCCACTCGGGTTGCAGGTAGAGGATGCACCCGGCTCCCACCCGTGCGGCATTGCGCTCGGCCCATTCGAAATCGGCCTCGTCCCCGACGATCACCTTCAGTTCGTGCGCCTTCCCGAACGCTTCGTCCAGCGGCGGTTGCTGCCGCTTGGGCGACAGGCACACCCAGTCGAAATACCCCGAGAAGGGGTGCGTCCCCGACGTTTCGAGGAATATCTCCAGCCCCTTGGCGTGCAGTGTTTCGGTCAGCACCCCCAGCGGATAAAGCAGCGGTTCGCCGCCCGTGATGACGATCGCCTGCGCAGGACATGCCGTAGCACGGTCGATCACCGTCCGTACGTCGGTCGGGGGATAGAGCCTGGGGTTCCACGTGTATTTGGCGTCGCACCAGCGGCATCCCACGTCGCATCCGCCCAGGCGGATGAAATAGGCGGGTTTCCCGGCATGGAAGCCCTCGCCCTGGATCGTGTAGAAATCTTCGACCAGGGGCAGCTTGCGCCCGCCGTCGAGCTGTTCGATATCGGTCTTCAGAGCCATCTATTCGGTAACCACGTAAATATCCTTCAGGCTGCGTCCCAACTGGTCGTAGTCCAGGCCGTAGCCCACGATGAACTCGTTGCCGATCTCCATGGCGCGGTACTTGATCGGCAGTTGCTTGCGGTAGGAACCCGGTTTGAAAAAAAGCGTGCAGACCTCGATGCTCGCGGGATTATGCGACTTCAGCTCGCCGATCATGTGCTCGATGCTCTCGCCCGTGTCGACGATGTCCTCGACGATGATCACATGGCGGCCTTCGATGCTGTTGTTCAGCCCGATCAGGTTCTTCACGCACCCCGTCGAGCAAGTACCTTCGTACGAGGCCAGCTTCACGAACGACAGCTCGTTGTTGAACTCGATTTTCTTGATCAGGTCGCTCATGAACATGAACGAGCCGTTCAGTACGCCCACGAACAACGGCGTCTCCTTGTCGCGGTAGTCCTCGTTGATGCGGCAGGCTACGGCGGCCACGGCCTCGTCGATCTTGGCGGCGGGGATCATGATCCTGAACTTTTTGTCGTGAAGTTTGATGATATCCTCCATTTCAGTTACGGTTATTTGTGCAAAAATAACTATTTGCCTGCAAGAAACGAACGATTCCGACAAAAATAATCCGAAATAATGCGAATCCCCCAAAGGCTGTTGCCCGTTTCCGAGCCGGCAGCAGGCCGGATCGACAACACATAATTCCGGCAGGAGGCAAGAAAAAACCGTCCCATGCAGTGAGGACGGCCTTTCAATATTACACCTAATCGTACTTACGGGATATTGGGTGTATCCCAGACTTTGGTTTGCGTGCAACTGATCCGAAGCGTTTCACTGCCGCAGCGCATCCTGAATTCCCCCTCCTCGAGCCTCCAGCAGCCGTCGTGCCCGACGAAGGCCAGGTCGCTGGCCGGAACAGCGAACGTCACCGTGCGGGATTCGCCCGGTTCGAGCGCAACCTTCTCGAAATCACGCAGGCGGATTACATCCGGTGTAAGGCTGGCGACCAGGTCGCTCGAATAGAGCATCACGGCCTCCTTGCCGGCCACTTTACCGACGTTGGTCACATCGACCGTAAAGGTCAGCACATCGTCGGCACCGAACATGCGGCGGTCGACACCGAAATTGCTATATGCAAATTCCGTATAGCTCAGCCCATGCCCGAACGGCCACTGCACATCCATCACGGCGTCGTAATTGTATTCGCCCGTCATGGCTGCCATATTCTCGCAGGGCTTATAGTCGTAAGTCGCCAATGCACCGACCATGCGCGGATAAGTGAACGGCAATCGGGCGCTGAAATTTGCATCTCCCGCAAGCAGGTCGGCCAGGGCATCGCCGCCGTAATTGCCCGGCAGCAGGATGTCGACCACGGCCTGCGCAAGCGGCTCGATATCGCCTATGACGCGCGGGCGGCCTTCATTGAGGATCAGCACAAGCGGCTTCCCGGTCGCCGCAAGGGCCCGCACCAGCTCCTTCTGGTTCTGAGAAAGGTTCAGGTCATCCATGTTACCAGGCGTTTCGCAGTAGGAATTTTCGCCTATACAGGCAATAATCACATCGGCTCCGGCCGCCGCTGATACGGCCTTGTCGATCCCTGTCACGCACTCTTCCTGCCAGTTGTCATAGCGGGGCGGCGCATACTCCACACCGGGGACATAGTCCACATGGTCGAATTTATTGCGTAAAGCCTCATAAATGGTATTGTAGTCCCCGGCAAATTCGTCACAGCGGTCGCCCTGCCACGAATACGACCATCCTCCGTTGAGGCAGCGCATCGAATTGGCATTCGGCCCCGCGAGCAGTATCCGTGCAGACCGCTCCAGCGGCAACAGGCCGCCTTCGTTCTTGAGCAGTACCTCCGACTCCACGGCAGCCTGCAATGCCACGGCAGCATATTCGTCACTGGCGAATTCCGGGAAATCGCCGGTATTCCAAAACGGTTTTTCGAAAAGGCCGAGGCGGAATTTCAGGCGCAGCACACGGCTCACCGCATCGTCGATGCGCTCCATGGAGACCTGCCCCTCCTCGACAAGTTCCCTGAGATAGATACAGAAATCCCAACTCGACGGTACCATAGCCATGTCGATACCGGCATTGACCGCAATGCGCACGGCATCCTTACGGCTCGCGGCAATATGGTCGCGCTCGCAAAGGTTGTAGATGTCATTCCAGTCCGTCACGATCAGACCGTCCCAGTTGAGTTCCTCCTTGACCCATCCCGTGAGCAACTCCCGGTCTGCATGGAACGGCATACCGCCGTTGCTGGCCGAGTTGACCATCAGCGACAGCGCCCCGGCCCGAATGCACTCCATAAAAGGAGCGAAATACTTCTCCCTCAACACATTTCGAGTCACCGAAGAGGGTGTGCGATCCTTGCCCGACACGGGTACGCCATAGGCCATGAAATGCTTGATGCAGGCCGCGACATGACGGTCGTCGACACGGTTGGGATCATCCCCCTGGAATCCGAGCACCGACGCCACGGCCATCTGCGAATTGACGTAAGTGTCCTCGCCGTAACTCTCCCACATGCGCGGCCAGCGCGGATCGCGCCCCAGATCCATGACCGGGGCAAAGGTCCACGGTATCGCACATGCCCGGGTCTCATAAGCCGAAATTTCGGAGCATCTGCGCATGAGTCCGCGATTGAACGACGCCCCCATATTGATGCCCTGCGGAAAGAGGGTCGCCCCCTGCGTATAGGATGCGCCGTGAATCTGGTCTACCCCATAGATACAGGGAATCCCCAGTTCGTCGAGCGAACGTTGCTGGATGCAATTGATAAACCTGGCCCACACCTCACGGGGCTGCCCCACGCCGAAGGGAATATTCAGGATCGACCCAACCTTATAGCGGCCGATCACCGTATCGAGCAGCGCCTCGCTCAACACCGGGTGCTGCGGGTCGCTCTGGTCGATCACCACCCCGGCCGTCAACTGGCACATCTGCCCGATCTTCTCTTCGAGGGTCATCTTTTGGAGCAGCTCCCCGATGCGGGTTTCTATCTTTTTATCGGGCGCTATGGCCGGGGGTATCCGGGTACATGCGGCCAGTCCGCCCAGCAAGCCCAGAAACAAAATCGGAATTTTTTTCATTTCTATTTTTGATATTCGGTTTTCTGGTATATCCACTCAAGGTCTTTTCTGAACCGGCACCTGCCCCGAATCCGTACCGGCAACGCAAATACCACAGGTACAAACCCCGGAGGCCATGCTGTCCGGGTTCCGGCACGAGAGAATCAGGGGGGGGGCATCAGCGGTTCGTCGAAGCATATACCTCGGGAGTTTCGAGATAGGTATAATAATTCTCCACATCATGACACGCGTCGACGTAGAGTTCGGCAATGCTGCCGGCAGGTTTCCCTCCGGCAAACAGGGCCGCCTTCACGGTCGTCCCGGCCTCCACGACGAACGGGCCGGAGTAGATGTCCGACCCGACCGTCGGGTCGCTGCCGTCGAGCGTATAACGCACTTCGGCCGGATATTTTTCCGTATCCAGCGTAACCCGGGCCTTGCGGCCCTCCCTGACGATGCGTGCCGTGATCTCGACATCGTTGCTAAGCGTGAAGGCATTGACCCCACGGGCAAGCAAGCGGGGGATCTGGCTATTGACACGACGGCGGAAGTCCGCCCACAGACGGCGCTCCCGGGGTGTCCATCCCAATTCGGCAATGGCGAGCAGGCGCGGAAAAATCATGTATTCCAAATGCTCGGGAGTACCTATGAACTCGGCCCATGTGCATCCCTGCACCCCGATAATATGCGATGCAGCATTCGGGCGGATGTGCTCGACCGAATCCGGGGCCACATATTCGCCTTTAACAAGCGACTCGTTGGCCGCAGCCCTTTCGGGCGTATCGGGGACAGGTTCGAAGCTGTACATTTTCTTGATGGGTGAGAATCCGCTCATCGCCCGCGGCTGCGTGTGCGGATTAGCCTGGTACCAGTCGAAATAGATGATTTCGCCCGGAGACATGACCGCGTCGTACCCGCGGTTGGCGGCTTCGATAGCCCCCCTCTGTCCGCGGTACGAAATCGCAACGGACGTAGGCCGCAGATTGTTCCGCAGTATCTCGTCCCACCCGACCATCATCCGGCCGTGTTCGGCAAGGAATTTTTCGGCATGTTCGATCAGGTAACACTGCACTTCGTCCAGACCACCCAGCTCCTTGGCGAGCAACTGGCATTTGGGGCAGGTTTTCCAGGCGGCCTTGCGGGCTTCGTCGCCGCCGATGTGTATCCGCCGGGAAGGAAAAAGCTCCATAACCTCGGTCAGCACACCGTCCATGAATTCGAAAGTTGCGGGATTGCCTACGCAGAATTCGCCGCTCGTATAGGGCTTTCCGCTGCAACACAATTCCGGATAGCCGATAAAAACCTCGTCGGAGTGCGCCGGGAATTCAATCTCGGGAATCACCTCGATATAACGGGCCGCAGCATAAGCCACGATCTGCCGGATGTCATCCTTCGTATAATAACCGCCATAGGCCCCGGGCGTCCCCTCCGGAACGTAGCGTCTGTCGCCGAATTCCCACCACTTGAGCCAGTCGGCCTCCGTCCGGAAAGCTCCGAGCCGGGTCAGCAAAGGGTACCTGTCGATCTGAATGCGCCAGCCACCGTTGTCGGTCAGGTGCAGGTGGAAGACATTAAGCTTGTAACGTGCCATTTCATCGAGTATCTTGAAAACCTCTTCTTTGGCAAAGAAATGGCGCGAAACGTCGAGATGGATACCCCGGTAGCCGAAACGCGGATTATCGGTAATCTTCACACACGGGATACCTTTTGCCGTGAGCAGCTGCAGCAGCGTCTGCCGGGCATAGAACAGCCCGGCGGAGTCGGCCGCGGTGATCCGGATGCCGTCGCTGCGGACTTCGAGCCCATACCCCTCGCGTGAAAGGTTCGGCGAAGAGGCATCGAGTTCACAGACGACCCTGCCGTCGGCGACACCCCGGGCGAAAGACACGCTGTCGGTCTGGAAATAGCCGCCGGTAAAGGTCATCTCCGCGGGCAGGGGAACAAGGTCTGCACCCGGCTGCGGATCGTGGCATGCCACCGCAAAAAGCAGGCTCGCGGCAACGGAAATCTCTGAAATGATTCTCATATACGGAATAGAAATTAATACTCCTTGCCGGGGAGCCCGGACAACCGGGCTCCGCCGGAAAGGGCAGGAATGAATAAAATGGATTGAATGTACTATTTGAACGATATCCAGGTGTGTTCCCAAGGCTCGCTCGAAGCATCTTTCAGGACGATCTCCTTGCCGAAGGAGGTGATCTTGCGCGAATTATAGATCAGGTTGTCGAAATCTATACTCGTATAGGTATTGTTGACATTTACCTGCGAGGGCTGGCACCCGAGCCCGTCGAGGATCGTCACATTGCGGAAGACCACATTCTTCATCTCGCAGGACTCGCCTTTGTTGACCTGGCTGGTATAGATCGGGGTGCCCGAAGAATGGATATTGTCCACCACGCAGTCTTCGAAGAGCACGTTGTCGATCAGCGCCGGCCCTCCGGCCTCCGAAAAATCGCCCAGTTCCTGCATAATGGCGAGCGCCTGTCCGCGGGCAGCCTCCAGCACGGTACAGTTGCGGATCTCGATATTGCGGATATCGCCCGATGCCCACCATACGTTGCCGCACTCGGGGCCCACGACGATGCCGCGGGCATAGTCGCCCCAGATGATACAGTTGGTGATCCTGATGTCGTGGACATTGCCATAGGGATCGGCATTGGAACGCACCTTGAGCGTGATGCAATCGTCGTAAGCACGCAACATGCAATCGTTGATCGTGGCCCCGGTGACCGTACACAGGTCGATACCGTCGCCGTTGAGATCCCAGTGGATCATATTGATGTTTTCAATGGCCACGTTATCGGTATTCATGACGCGCAGGCACCAACTCGGGGCATCGATCATCGTAACGCCTTCGATCCGGAAGTCCGTATAGCCGCCCTCGTGTTTGTTCCCCTGCACGTCGATCATCACATCGGCGTTGGAAAACTCCTCGCCCCAATGGCGCATCTTCTCGCCGGAGATGACGCCCCGGCCTGCAATCGTCACGCCGTTGCCCCTGACCTGTATGTTCTGCGGATAGAGCACCGCCCCTTCGTCGACATAGAGCGTTTGCCCCTCGGTCAGGACGATAATGCCTTCCGTATGCTCACCGGGGCCATAGTAGCTCACATTGCCGCCCGACACCGCAGGCTTCCGTGTATCGGGACGGCTCGGCATGAGGAACAGGTTGTGGTAGCGGTCGCCGTCGAACTCGACCGACACCTTGCGTTTCTCATACGCCGGAAGCGTGAATTCGACCGTATTGCTGCTGGCGCTCTCCTTGGTCGTAATCCCGTACGCCGACGGACGTACGGCCACACGCGAAAATCCGCTGCGTTTTTCGACCTTCACACGCACGGCATCCGCAAAATCGTGGGTAAAGAGCGCATAACACATCGTATCGCGCAGTTTCTTGGAGTTGTCCCAGTCATTCCATATTTCCTCGTGATGGTTCGGGGAATCGGAACAAAGGGCATTGCGCACCTCGACGGTCTGCCAGCGGCGATCCTTGAGCACGTATACGTTGTAATAGGGATTCGCGTCCCTGAACTTGTCGTCGCCCGGCAGCACCGGGAAGAATTCGCCCTTCGTCAATTCACCGCCCTGTTCACCGTAGGCCGCAACGCGGTAAGCCACATCGTACGTGAACTCCTCTTCCAGTTTCGAGAAGTCTATCTCCAGGTCGATCGTCTGCCCTGCAGCGACACCCTCCCGCAGCATCATGTAACCATCTGCTTCCGAATTGGGGAACCTGACCTTGAACCCCAATTTCCAGGCCGCTGTCTGCCGGGCCATCGGGAAGATGTTGAACTCCGCCCCCGCGCGGCCTACCTCGACCTGTTTTTCCAGCGCCTCACCGAAAGGTTCGGTCTTTCCCGAAGCGATGTAAAGCGCATCGGTCATACGCGGAAGGGTGAGTACGACGGATCGCAGCGTATCGGGGGCATTTACCAGTACCACCTTCACGGACGAGGTAAGCGGTTTGAGCGTAAAACCCTTGCTTATCTGCTGCCGCGTCGCGCATTGCATCCAGATCGCAGGGATTTCGGCGTCGATATCCTCCACACGCAGGATATACTCGGTCGAGTGCGCCCCGGTGGAGGTGTTCGTAAACGAGAGGTTGTCCTGCGAGGCGAATGCGAGCGCCGTCGCCCGGTTGCCGGATGTTTCGATCCCCCGCAGGGCAGCCTGGCTGGGAGCCATTTCCACCTCCGTACAGCGGTTGTCGTCGAAGCAGAAGATAGCCTGCGGCCAAGAGGCGATCCCGTCAGGAGTATACCCGTCCTGAGTGTTGTAATCGGGATTGAAGGCAAACGTATCGTCCTCGGCGCAGGATGCCGAACAGAAGATCGCCGCAAACGCGAATGTCGCCCAAATCTTGTTTTTCATCGTATCGTATTTTTATCGGTTTGACTATTTCCAACCGTCGTTTTGGACGAGGTTGTGATTTTTGAAAAGCTCGGCATCCGCAATCGGATAGAAATTCATCCTGTCCTCCCAGCCGCGCTGCTGGATCACCGACCGCATATAGCTGAACGAGCCATCGTTCTGCGGAGTAATCGTAAGCCCATAAACCTTCGTCGTTTCGGCACCGATCTTCCAGCGGCGGATGTCCCAGAAACGATGCCCCTCGAAGGCCAGTTCCACACGACGCGCGTTGCGCAGACGCTTCACGAAGGCCGCATAATCCGTTTCCGTAATCCCCGGCATATTGTACCGGGCACGGACTGCATTGAGCGCCTCGCGTGGTGAGAGCGTATACTCCACCTCCCCCTTCATGCCCGTAAAATCGGGGTTCTGCGTAGCGGCAGCCAATGCCTCGGCATAGTTCAGCAACACCTCGGCATAACGGAAGAAGGGAAAGATGTGCTGATAACTCATCTCGCTGCCCGTCACGAAACTCGTCGCCTCGACAATGTGTTTGCGCAGGTAGTACGAAGTCGGTGTAGCACCGTCGAGCGGCCGGCCATTACGGCCGCCGACATACGACTGGACGGGCTGTCCCTTGAACGTCGCCCCGTTGTATATCAGCGTCCTGGCAAAGCGCGGATCGCGTGCCGACGCAATGAACATCCGCGACCGCATCGACTCGTCGTTCCAGTCGAACGGTTCGCCCGTCGCCATATCGAATGCCTCGGCGAGGTTCTGCGACGGGCAGACGCCCGAATTCCCGCCTTCGAAGCCTACCGGGAAATTGGCCGCCTCGAAATCGCTGCTCACCGGGCACCACTTGCCGAAGATCAGTCCCTGCGCATCGGCATTGTTCGTGGTTTCCTCGCTGACAAGCTTGTAAATACCGGCATCTATGAGCTCCTTGGCCGCGGCCGCGGCTTCCAGGTAACGGCCTGCATCACCGCCGGGGTTGTTGAGCGGACTGGCGGCATATAGCAGCATACGCGCCTTGAGCGCCATCGCCATGCCCTTTGTCACACGGGCGACTTCACCCTTTTCCGTCCCCAGATAGGTCTTGGGCAACGACGGGATTACGGCATCGCATTCCGAGACGATCCATCCGGCGGCATCGTCGTACGAGACCGGAACGAGCGTATTGACCTCCTGCATCGTGAACGAACGGTCACCGATCACGATCCGGTTATAGCGCCGGAGCAATTCGAAATGGAAATAGGCACGCAGGGCCCTCACTTCGAACGGATAGTTCTTGAGCTCCGCCAGATTCGTCTTGTAATTGTCCTGATACTGTGCCTCGGGAAAATCATCCGGGCAGTTGTCGAGGAAATAGTTGGCCGCGGCAATAGCCGAATAGAGCGAAGCCCAGCGGTCGTCGATCAGATTCGTACCGTTCCAGCTCCCGTCGTAAAAGCGTTTGATACCGCCCGTAGACCAGGCGTATACCGCATCGTCGGTCGCAGCGTCGATCATCGTACCTTCGACATCCAGCAACCCTTCCTGCACATACGAGTAGACGTTCGTCGCACTCTGCTTCACGCGGTCGAAGGTCGAGAATTGATATTTCGTCGTCTGGTACACCGACTCGTCGAGTTCCAGGAAATCGCTGCACGCAGCCATCAGGAGCGTGCATCCGGCTAATAGGATCAGGTATTTTTTCATCGTTGTGGCGTATTTAGAATATGACATTCAGGCCGATCTGGTAGCTGCGTGACGAGGGATACCCCGTGCTGACGTATTCCGGATCGAGAATACCGACATGGTCGGCCGAGAAAAGGTTCAGGCCGCGGAAATAGAAGCTGCATTCGCGCATACGCAGTTTGCGGGCAATCTTCGACGGCAATTTGTAGTAAGCCTGCAATGTACGCAATTTCAGGAAATTGCCGTTTTCCGTCCATAGTGAACTTTGCGTGTAGTTATTCCCGTTTGCCAATGTGGTCAGGCGCGGATAGCGGCCTTCGGTATTGAAGCGTGACCAGCGGTGCTCCATATAGTACTCCGAAACGTTGCGGTCGTTGCCGTACAGCGGCTGGTAGATGCTCGACAGCGTCGTCTCCAGCGTCGAATGGGCGACACCCTGGAAATAGGCGCTGACACCGAAGCCCCTGTATTTCAGCTCGACGCTGAAGCCGTAATAAATCTCGGGCACCGCGGCATAGAGCTGGTAGGTGCGGTCGTAGTCGTCGATCCTGCCATCGCGGTTCAGGTCGCGGTATTTCACGTCGCCCGGGCGTACCGTATTCTGGTACGAGGAGACAGGAAGCCCCTCCCGGAGCGAACCGTCGGCATTGAAATCGCCGTCCTGGTACATCCCATCGGCCACCAATCCGTAGAACGTCCCTACCGGCTGCCCTGTAATACGCATATAGTCAAAAGGTTTGTATTCCTCTTCCTTGTTGAGTATCTTATTGCGGGCATAGGCGATATTCCCCCGCACGGCATATCCGAAGTCGCCTGTGCGGCGGCGCCATCCCACAGCCAATTCCCCGCCATAGTTGCGCACCTTACCGGTAAAGACGTCGGGCACGCCGACTCCCAGCACGCTGGAAACGGTACCCGCGGCCGACGTCCGGATGTTATGACGCATGTTGCGGAAGAAATCCACCTCGACGCTCAGGCTTCCCAGCAGGCTGAGTTCCAACCCGACATTGGTTTTATAGTCGCGTTCGGGTTCGATCCCCGCAGACGGCAACGCCCCTTGCGCGAGGCTGTTCGACGAAGTGATCCCGGCAAAAATATAACTGTTGCCCGGGCCGTTGAACTGCTTGTCCATGTCATACGACAATCGCGCGTCCATACCCACAATGCCGAACGACGCGCGCAGTTTCAGCAGGTCGACGACACGGCTGTCACGCAGGAACGCCTCGTTCGAGATGATCCATGCGCCCGACACGGCAGGATAGAAGCGGTACTTGTCCCCGTAGGGCATACGGCTGCTCCCGCCGTAAGTAGCGACGGCATTGACCACGTAGCGGTCGTCGTAATTGTAGCCGGCGCTGGCAATATAGTCACGGTACATGTACGTATTGTTGGCTCCGCGGTAACGGGATTTGTTCTCGCTGAAAATCAGGCGCCCCGTCACCGTATGTTTTCCGAAAGAACGGTCGTAGAGCACCTTGGCCCACACCGACGCCCGCATGACCGAATAGGAAAGGAAGCTGTCGAATGCCAGTTCGGTATCGTTCCCCTGCGGAACGAATGCCAGGGAAGCGGCATTGCCGTCCGCATCGAAGACCGTCGAGGTATTCGAATAGGCGTATTTGCGTGAGTGCGCATCGGTAATCTCCGCGGAATTGTCATAGGCGACACGCACCTGTACCGAAAGTCCCGGGGTTAGTGCCGACAAGTCCTGATCGATCGTCAGGTCGGCGAACAGCGTACGTTGCAGCAGCGTGTTGTACCCGCCCGCGGTCTTGTCGGCCAGGGGATTGGCGAACAGCTGGCTGCGGGCCCAGCCCCCGCCGGGAACCCGGATCGGGAACGCTGCCGACGGCGTGTCGTACATATCGTCGAGCGCGACGCCCGCATTTGGCAGTTGGTATTGCATCAGCCGCCCCATCAGGTTCATCCGTGCAGTCGTGGTTTTCGTGATCGCGGCCTCGAGATTCGAACGCAGCTTGAGGGAGTACATCTCGACCTGGGTCGAATAGCCGTCGTTCAGGTCGGTATTATCCAGGAACCCGCGGTTGGAGTTGTAGTTGGCCAGCACGAAATAGCGCATACTGCCGCCGCTCCCGTCGAACGAGAGATTCAGGTCGTGGTTGAAACCCGCATTGCGGAGCACGGCCTTCCGCCAGTCGACATTGGGCAGTACATCGGTGCGCTCCCCCCGCACCATCGAACGGATGTCGCGCTGCGTATAGCGGGGTGCGAGCCCGTCGTTTTCCAACGCCTCGTTGACAGCCGTCGCATAGGTCGCGGCATCGGCCATATCGGGAATCCGGAACGGGGTCTGCACACTGAAATTGTAGTCGATACGGGTACGCAGGCCGTGGTCGCCGCCGCGCCGGGTCGTAATGGCGACGATACCGTCGGCGCCCCGGTTACCGTAGAGTGCCAGCGATGCGGCGTCCTTCAGCACGGTGATGTGCTCCACTTCCTCCCGATCCAGGCAGGCCGCATCGCGTTCGATGCCGTCGACCAGTACGACCACACTGTTCCCGCCGAACGAACCGACGCCGCGCACATTCAGGTCGGGCGCCGAGTCCCACGGCAGGTTCTCGCCCTGGCGCACGCCAAGTCCCGGAATCAGGCCGTAAAGGTTGCTCATCAGGTCGGTACGGCCGCCCGCTTCGATCTCACGTGCCGTAGCGCCGGCGAGCGATGCCGACGCGGAGCCTTTGCGGATGCGCTCGTCATAGCCCACGTCGAACAGCACGTCATCGTCCGTCAGACGGATATGCATCTCGCCACCGCTGACGGCTACCGTGCGGCTCATGCGGTTCAGAAGGGTAAGCGTCATGCGGTCCCCCACCCCGGCATCGACCTCGGCCATGCCGTCGGCGCCCGTAACCGCCACGGGGGTTCGCCCGCGGCCGAGCGTCACGGCAACCTCGCCCAGCGGCTTGTCCCATGCATCGGTCACATACACCTTGACGCGCTGCGCCTGTGCCAGCGGGCAAACGGCAGTCAGGAACAGCAGTATGATTGATATCTTTTTCATTGTATGCTCTCTGTTTGTTTAACCATGTATGTCTACCATCCGGCATTCTGAGTCAGGCCGTACCCCTTGTTGACTTCGTTCGAAGGAAAGGCACTCAGATACCACTTCGGATCAAAGCTGTTCTTCCAGGCGCGGTCGGTTTCGGGAACCGGCTCAGAGAAATTGAACCGGAAATTCGAGGAATCCGTTCCGTCCAGGATCGTCACCCTGATCCCGTAAAGCGTCTGCCGGAAAATATCGGCACGTTTCCAGCGCACGATGTCGAACCAACGAATCTCCTCGAAGGCGAATTCCCGGGCCCGCTCGTCGAGTATCTCCTCGCGCAGCTCGGCATCCCCGGCAAGCGCACATTCGGGATAGGACGGCAGCACCTTGTCGCGGTGCAGGCGGGGCCGCCAATCGCCGGGCCCGGGGGGGGGCCCCCCCCGGGGG
>ENA-OOUT01000309-OOUT01000309.1-human-gut-metagenome-genome-assembly--contig:-NODE-309-length-13114-cov-2.211042_pt1 | contig 13114 bp, 8 predicted proteins | sample MGYA00241549_ERZ501280 | MGnify/ENA primary metagenome ERZ501280 (study PRJEB25962, sample SAMEA2042281) | human gut metagenome | biome: human gut; feature: human-associated habitat; material: faeces...
CTGACCTCGCCCGAATGCGACTGGCAAGGCAAGGTGACTCGCATCAGCCGGCAACTGCAAGAAGAGCTTGAACCGGCACGCCGATTACCGCAAGTGACGGATGTACGTGTGTTGGGAGCCATCGGGGTGATTGAGACAAAAGAACCCGTAGACATGGCGTGGATGCAAAAACGCTTCGTTGAGGAGGGAATCTGGGTACGCCCGTTCGGAAGATTGGTATACCTGATGCCTCCGTTCATTATAGAGCCGGAACAGCTGAGGAAGCTGACGGGAGGGTTGATGAAAATTATACAGGAAATGAATTGAGAGGATAAAGGGGAAATTATTATATCAAGAATTTATGAACGTAACTAACTATATGCAGCAAGAGCTGCAAACATTGAAAGAACACAGCAACCTGCGCCGCCTGCCGCAACTGACACACGAGGGACGCACGGTTATAGCCGATGGCCGGCATATGCTGAACCTTTCGTCCAACGACTACCTGGGCCTGGCTGCCGACCGCCAGCTAAAGGAAGAATTCCTGCAGACACTGACACCGGACACCTTCCTGCCGACTTCCTCCTCCTCCCGCCTGCTGACGGGGAACTTCGGGATTTACGAAGAACTGGAGACGGAACTCGCCACACTTTTCGGCACAGAGACAGCACTGGTGCTCAATAGCGGCTATCATGCCAATATGGGGATTCTGCCCGCCGTGAGCGATGCACAAACCCTAATACTGGCAGACAAGCTGGTGCATGCCAGCATCATCGACGGCATCCGCCTATCCACCGCACGCTGCATCCGCTTCCGCCACAACGACCTGGTACAACTGGAACGCCTGCTGGAACAACACCATGCAACATTCCGGCAATTGATTATCGTCACAGAAAGCATCTTCAGCATGGACGGTGACCAAGCCGACCTCACGGCATTGGTGCGTTTGAAAAAAAGATACTCCAACGTACTGCTCTATGTGGACGAAGCCCATGCATTCGGCGTAAGGGGACCGCGCGGTCTGGGCTGCGCCGAAGAAACCGGATGCATCCGGGATATAGATTTCCTCGTGGGCACCTTCGGCAAGGCAGCGGCGTCTGCCGGCGCATACATCGCCTGCTGCCGGACGATACGCGAGTATCTCGTCAACCGGATGCGAACCCTCATCTTCACCACGGCATTGCCTCCGACAAGTATTGCCTGGACACTGTTTATCGTACGGAAACTTGCCAGAATGCAGGACCACCGCGAGCATCTGGCAAGAATCAGCCGGACACTGCGCGAAGCATTACAAGCCAAGGGGTACGGATGCCCCAGCGCAAGCCATATCGTCCCACTGATTATCGGCCCCAGTGCCGACACCGTGCTGTGCGCAGAGTTGCTGCAGAGGCATGGCTTTTATGCACTGCCGGTACGCCCGCCCACGGTGCCCGAAGGGACATCACGTATCCGCTTCTCGCTGACAGCGGACATTACAGAACAAGAGATAGAAGAAATAATTAAATATATATAGTATAAGAAAATTCATCACATATATTATTATGAAACAAGTTTACATCATCAAAAAAAATAATCCCAAGCTGCTACTGTTCTTCGCAGGATGGGCAGCCGACGAAACACCCTTTAAACAATATTGCCCCCAAGGCATGGACTACATGATTTGCTATGACTACCGCACGCTCGATTTCGATACCTCCATCCTGGAGCAATACCGGCAAGTGAACGTAGTGGCATGGTCCATGGGCGTATGGGCAGCTCCCATCGCACTGGCTTCCGTGCCCAAGGAGAAACTGCTGCTTATAGCTTTCAATGGTACCATTACCCCTATCGGTGACACAGATGGAATTCCCGAAAAGACCTTCCGAGACACCTTGAGCGGACTGACTCCCGCCTCGCTCCAGAAGTTCATGCGCCGCATGTGCAAAGACAGCAATGCCTACAAAGCCTTCCTTGCCATCACTCCCCGCCGGGACTTCAACGAAATTAAGGAAGAGCTGGAACTCATTGAGAAAAAATACACCCAAATGAGAGGGATAACCATCGATGAAAACGGCAATTATATCTACTCCAATGATGACGAGATGGATGCCTATGTAAACGATAAATACCAATACATCGATTATGACTACGCTTTCATAGGCGTCAACGACCGCATCTTCCCTTTAGAAAATATGAAACTAAATTTCGATTACATGTTCGATGACGACAAACTGATTGTTGCAGACTGCGCCCACTATGACGAACCAATGTTCCGCTTCTTGCTGCAAGACATGTGGTCGATGCCCATTGACGATTTTCTAAGCCATCTGAGAGAACTGGATACATAACAAAAGGATTGAAAAAAATGACAGATACCCCTACACACCCCATAGACAAAGAACTTGTAGCAAAACGCTTCTCCTACTCGCGAAGCACCTACGACCGCGAAGCCAGCGTGCAACGGCAAGTAGCCGAAAAAATGATGCGCCTACTGACCGATGCCCTGCTTTCCGCAGGCATACCCCGTCCGCAACTTCCTACACACTTCCGCCACATCGTAGAGCTTGGTTGCGGAACGGGCAGCTACTCGCGCATGTTGCTGAACACCTTGCAACCGGAAACGCTGTTGCTGAACGACCTCTGCCGGGATATGGAGGAATGCGTCAGGGAGCTATGCACTACGCGCACTCCCCGCGTCAGCTTCTTGCCGGGTGATGCCGAAGCTCTCGACTTCCCCAGAGAAACCGACCTGATAACCTCGTGCTCCACCCTGCAATGGTTCAACGACCCAGGTGCTTTCCTCACCCGCTGCCACCAAGCACTGGTGGCAGACGGCCTGCTTGCCTTCAGCACCTTCGGCACCACAAACATGCACGAAATACGCCAACTGACGGGGCATGGGCTGGACTATCTCTCCGTTGAGGAGCTGCAAGCCCTGCTGTCTCCCCACTTCGATATTCTTCATGCCGAAGAAGAGGTGATATCCTTGCCCTTCCCCACTCCCCAGGCAGTGCTGAAGCATCTGAAGCAAACCGGAGTCACGGGTACGGAAAAAAGGATGTGGACGCGTAGTCGCCTGCAATCCTTCTGCAAAGAATACACAACCCGGTTCAGTGATGCCGCAGGCAACGTAAGCCTGACCTATCATCCTATTTATATCATCGCACGAAAAAAGACAAAATAATGGAAACAAAAAACATCTACTTCATCAGCGGCATTGATACAGATGCCGGAAAAAGCTATTGCACCGCCTGGTATGCCCGTGAGCTTATACAACGCGGCCTGCGCGTCATCACCCAAAAGTTCATCCAGACCGGCAACACCGGCCATTCCGAGGACATCGACCTGCACCGCCGCCTCACCGGAACTGGCTACCTGCCGGAAGACAAAGAGGGGCTGACCATGCCCGAGATATTCTCCTATCCCTGCTCTCCCCACCTCGCCGCCCGCATAGACAAGCGCCCGATAGACTTCGGAAAAATAGAGCGTGCCACCAGGGAACTTTCCCATCGCTATGATACCGTGCTCGTAGAAGGCGCCGGCGGTCTGATGGTTCCCCTTACCGAAGATTTCCTGACGATAGACTACATTGCGGAGAAGCAGTACCCGCTTATCTTTGTCACCTCCGGAAAGCTGGGCAGCATCAACCACACCCTGCTGAGCTTCGAAGCCATCAAGAACCGGGACATCGCGCTCGATACGGTACTCTACAACCTCTATCCCACGGTAGAGGACAAGACTATCCAGGAAGACACGATGAAATACATCAAGCAGTATTTGTCCAAGCACTTTCCCGGAACAAAGTTTGAGGTAGTGCCGGAAATTGTGTAAATTTGCAGCACATAAACGTCCTACTGCACATGGAAGCATTTACATTAGATTCAACTGAAATTATCGTACTCGCTACGGCGGGTGGTCTGTTCCTTATTCAAATTATCTACTACCTCTGTCTCTACAACCGTATTCATGCGCGCAGCCGTGCCGTGAAGCAGGGAGACACGCACTTCACCCAGGAACTGCCCCCCATATCCGTCATCATCTGCGCCCGCGAGGAATCCGAGAATCTGCGCCGCAACCTGGGCGCCGTGCTGGAGCAGGACTATCCCCAATTTGAAGTCATCGTCATTAACGACGGCAACACCGATGAGAGCGAGGATTACCTGACCATCCTCGAGGAGAAATATCCCCATCTCTATCACAGCTTCGTGCCCGATTCCTCCCGCTACATCAGCCGCAAGAAGCTGGCCGTGACGCTTGGAATCAAGGCCAGCAAATATGAATGGCTGGTGTTTACCAATGCCAACTGCATGCCCCAAAGCAACCAATGGCTGCGACTGATGGCACGCAACTTCACATCACGTACCCAAGTGGTGCTGGGATACAGCGGCTACGAACGCGGCAAAGGCTGGCTGCACAAACGGGCGGCATTCGACAATCTGTTCACTTCCATGCGCTATCTGGGATTTGCCCTGGCAGGCAGCCCCTACATGGGCATCGGGCGTAACCTGGCCTACCGGAAGGAACTCTTCTACCAACAGAAAGGATTCTCCGCACACCTCAACCTGCAACGGCGAGACGACGATTTGTTCATCAACCACGTGGCTACCCCGGAGAACACGCGGGTGGAAACGGATGCCAATGCCATTGTGCGCATGCAGCCGCTTCTGCGTGCCAAGGACTGGAAAGAAGAGAAAATAGGCTACGCCTCCACAGCACGGCTGTATCATGGAATGCAACGCTGGCTGGCCGGTTTTGAGACCTTGCCCCGCCTGGCATTCCACGCATCCTGGATAGCCGCGATGGTCATCGGCATTCTGCACTTCCACTGGCTGGCAGCAGGCGTCGCTTTCCTTTTGTTCCTGCTCCGTTTCACCATGCAGGCCGTCATCGTGAACAAGACCGCCCGCGACCTGGAAGAACAGCGCAGATATTACTTCACACTACCGGCTTTCGACCTATTGCAGCCGATACAGTCTTTGCGTTGGAAATGGTACTGTCTGTTCCGCAAGAAAAGCGGTTTTCTGAGAAAGTGACTCTCTTATTCGTAACGGATGGAAGTTGCCGGATGGATGCGTGTAATCAGGAATGATGGGCCCAGCAACATCAGGACCGAAGCCAGCAATGTGCCGGCATTCAGCAGCAGGAACAGCCAGATATTGAAAGATACCGGAACAGTAGCCATGTAATAGGTTTCAGGGTCGAGCTTGAACAAGCCGGACCAGCGCTGCACGAAATAGAACGCAAGGCCGATTATGTTCCCCCAAAGCATGCCTTTCCCAATGAGGAAGACCGAAAACCAAAGGAAGACTTTACGGATGGTAAAGTTATTGGCTCCCAAAGACTTCAGCACGCCTATCATGGAGGTACGCTCTATGATGATAATCAGCAGGCCGGATACCATGGTGAAACCCGCCACCCCAATCATCAGAATGAGAATGACCCAGATGTTGACATCCAAGATGCCCAGCCAGGCAAAGATTTGGGGATTGAGCTGCTCTACATTACGGACGCAATACTCGGCACCATAGCGGTCGGGATTCTCATCCGTATCGGCAGCTATCTCATAGGTGGTTTCTTCCAGCTTGTCATAATCGCGTATTTCCAGCTCCACACCGCTCACCTGGTCCGGCTCCCAGTTGTTCAGGCGATTCACCAAATAGAGGTCGGTAAGCAGGAATAGGTTGTCGTATTCGGAGAAGTTGGTTTGGTAGATACCTACAATCTTCAGGCGGCGAGCACGCACATCGTCCTGGATGAAGTAGGTGTCTATCTTGTCACCAAGTTTCAATTGCAGCTTGTTGGCAAGAGACTTTGAGATGACTACGCGGTTGGACGAAGCGGAATCGCTGAATTGCGGAAACTCCCCCTCCAGCAGATGGCGGTGGAAAAAGGTGCTGTCATACTCCTGCCCCACACCTTTCAGCACCATTCCCTGAAAGGCATCGGCGGTCTTTATCATCCCCGGCTTGGTGGAGTAGCGTTGTACATGCTTCACTTCGGGATAATCGGAAAGCGCAGCCATCATGCTGTCGCCCACCACCACCGGGCGCGTCTCATAAGAGCGTGCAGCATCCAGGTTGCCTATCTGGATATGGGCACCGAAACCCACGATTTTATCCCTTACCTCGCTCTTGAAGCCGACAATGACGGACACGGCAATAATCATCACCGCCAGTCCGAGAGCAATGCCCACCATGGCAATAAGGACAGCCGGACGGGAAACTTGCTTGCCCGGCTCCGAGTTGCGATAAATGCGCAACGCTATAAAGCGAGATAAGTTCATGGGTCATTATTTTTTAGGCGCGGATTACGCGGAAGATTTGAAACAAACGTCTTTATCTTAAGTTTTCCGTGTAATCCGCGTAATCCGCGCCTAATGAATTATTTCATTTTATTCGGTTCGTCCTGGATAGGCTTCCAATGCTTTTTGCAATACAAACAAGGCGCGGTTCAAGTCGTCTTTCTTCAGTACGTATGCGATACGCACTTCGTTGCGACCGGAACCCGGCGTAGTATAGAATCCGGACGCAGGCGCCATGAATACCGTCTGTCCCTCGTATTCGAACTCCGACAGACACCAGGCACAGAACTTGTCCGAATCATCTACCGGAAGCTTTGCCACCGTATAGAATGCTCCCATCGGGATGGGCGAATATACGCCCGGTATACGGTTCAATCCGTCAATCAAGCATTTACGGCGTTCTACATATTCATCGTATGTGTCGCGCAGATAATCCTCATCGGCATCCAGCGATGCTTCTGCGGCAATCTGGCCTATCAACGGAGGACTGAGACGCGCCTGGCAGAACTTCATGACAGCATCCCGGATTTCCTTGTTCTTCGTTATCAGGGCACCGATGCGGATGCCGCACTCCGAATAGCGCTTGGACACGGAATCAATCAGCACCACATTGTTCTCAATGCCCTCCAGATGGCAGGCAGAGATATAGGGAGAACCCGTATAAATAAATTCACGGTACACCTCGTCCGAGAAGAGGAACAAATCGTACTTCTTCACAAGGTCGCGAATCTGGTTCATTTCACGGCGTGTATAGAGGTAACCCGTAGGATTGTTGGGATTGCAAATCAAAATAGCACGCGTGCGCTCGTTAATCAACTCCTCGAACTTCTCTACCTTGGGCAACGAGAAACCCTCTTCGATGGTCGTGGCAATGGTGCGTATCTTGGCTCCGGCAGAGATGGCAAACGCCATATAATTGGCATAGGCCGGCTCGGGAACAATGATTTCATCCCCCGGATTGAGGCAAGCCAGGAAAGAGAACAACACCGCCTCCGAGCCGCCGGAAGTGATGATGATGTCGTCTGCAGTCAGATTGATATTGTACTTTGCATAGTAACCCACCAACTTCTCGCGGTAACTGCGATATCCCGCACTGGGACTGTATTCCAGAACTTTCCGGTCGATGTTCCGTATCGCTTCAATCGCGACTTCCGGAGTAGGCAGGTCGGGTTGACCGATGTTCAGGTGAAATACATGTATACCCCTCTGCTTGGCAGCATCTGCCAGAGGAGCCAGTTTTCTGATAGGAGATGCGGGCATCTCCATTCCGCGAATAGATATTGTTGGCATGAGGTTTATTTACTATTTGACGATTTATGATTTACTATTTAATAGAGTATTTATAGGTGATATTGCTATCACTTTATCATTAAAGTTGCAAATGTAGCGAATTATTTGAAACCAAAAGGAAGGCAAGACCATAAAAACTTTAAAAAACTTATCTATCGTAAAAACTCTATGATATGTAAACAGAAACTTGTATCTTTGAAAAAGCAAACGAGCCAAGTAGAATCAATTGTAAATAGTAAATAGTCAAATAGTAAATAACACCATGGTCATCAACCTTATAACTTTTGCTTCCATACTGCATAAACAAGCATCAGTCCGTAGCTCCCACGAAGTGATATTGACTGAATTGGAAAAATACTTTACCGTCAACTTCATTGATTACAAAGACATAGACAAGTTATCACCCGATGACTTCAGTATTATATTCATTGCCACCGGAGGTGTGGAACGGCTGGTAATCCAGCATTTCGAATCCCTTCCCCGCCCCGCCATCCTCTTGGCAGACGGCATGCAGAACTCACTGGCCGCCGCTCTCGAAATATCTTCCTGGCTGCGCGGCCGGGGAATGAAAAGCGAGATTCTTCACGGAGAGCTCCCCGAGACCATCAAGCGTATTTTTGTCCTGCACAGCAATTTCGTGGCACAACGCAGCCTTTTCGGCATGCGCATCGGCGTAATGGGCACTCCGTCCAGCTGGCTCGTTGCCAGCAATGTGGATTATCTGCTTGCCAAACGCCGCTGGGGTATCGAGTACACAGACGTCTCATTGGACCGCATTTATGAATACTACGGACAGATAACGGACGACGAGGTGGGCGAAGCATGCGCCGGACTGGCAGGAAAAGCGCTTGCCTGCCGAGAGGCAAGCCCCGAAGACATGATAAAAGCCATGCGGCTGTATCGAGCCATCAAGAGGATTGTAGAGGAAGAGCGACTGAGCGCCATTACCCTCAGCTGCTTCCGCCTGATAGACCAAACGGGAACCACCGGCTGCCTTGCCCTTGCCTTGCTGAACGACGAAGGAATCATTGCCGGATGTGAAGGCGATTTGCAATCCGTCTTCACCATGCTGGCCGTAAAAGTGCTGACGGGGAAAAACTCCTTCATGGCCAATCCTTCCATGATAAATGCCCGTACCAATGAAATCATATTGGCACACTGCACCATCGGCATCGCACAAACGGAGCAGTTCATCATACGCAACCATTTTGAGACGGAAAGCGGCATCGGTATTCAGGGAATCCTGCCGACGGGAGATGTAACCATCGTAAAATGCGGAAGCGAAAGCCTGGACGAATATTACTTGAGCACCGGCACGCTTGTTGAGAATACAAACTACATCAATATGTGCCGCACCCAAGTGCGGATAAAAATGAACTCCCCTGCCGACTATTTCCTCAAGACACCGCTGGGCAACCACCACATCATGCTGTATGGCAATTACGAGGATATATTGGAAGAGTTCCTGCAAGCCAATGCCTGCAAACGGATTGAATGATTACTCGTTCGCATCCGGTATCACCACCTCGAAACGCGTTCCTTTTCCCAACTCTGAGGAGACCGAGATAGAACCATGCAGGCGGTCTACGATGGTCTGGCAAATGCTCAGCCCCAAACCGGCGCCCTGCGTAAAGCTGTCTTCTTTGTAAAAGCGTTCGAAGATATGTTTCTGGGCGTCTTCAGAGATACCGCTTCCCGTGTCTTCGACAAAGATGGTGGTATATCCTTCCCGGTTCGTGACATAGCCGAAGGTGATGCTGCCCGTTACCGTGAATTTCTTGGCATTGTTTATCAGGTTGTTCACGACCTGCTTCAAGCGGACGGAATCGGTGATGACCAATTTGTCTTCCCCTTCCGGAATCTCTATACGCAGCTCTACATCCCGAGGCATACTCAGACGCTGGGATTCATGGACCTCCTGCATGATAAACGCCAGGTTGAATGCTCCGAACTTAAAGTCCATCGTGCCCGATTCTATGCGCGAGAGGTCCAGAATATCGTTTATCAACGCCAGCAGCAATGTACAGTTGATGTTGATTGTTTCGACGAACTGCTTTACCTCTTCCGGAGAAAAAGCGTCCAAATCCTTCAACAAATCCGAGAAGCCGACAATGGCATTCAAAGGGGTGCGTATCTCATGGCTCATATTGGCAAGAAACGCAGATTTGAGCTTGTCGGCCTGCAAGGCACGGTCACGTGCGGCAATCAAGGCCTCTTCCGTATCCTTGTAACGCTGGATGCTCTGGCATACTCCCAATACCATGTATGGGGTATCAACCGTCAGTCCGTCATAAGCGGTACTGCGGAACTCCCACCATTCATAGCTCCCATCCGCACTCTTCAACCGGAAACTCATCCGTGAATTGATTTCATTGCCCAACAGAATGGCATCAAAATTCCTGCGCGTATGCAGCAAGTCTTCCGGATGTATAAGGGTGTCCATCTCATCACGTGCCAGCAAGTCCGTATCATCGGTATACCCGAAACGGCGCAGCAATCCACCCGGGAAATGGAAACGGTTCATATGCATGTTGTACTGCCACGGATAAATGGAGCTTTCCTCCACCGCCATATTGAAGAAGCGTCTCTGCATCTCTTCTTCGGAGATATTGCGGCATACAATCGCCATTCCCGTCATCTTTTCATTGGCAAAGATAGGTACTACCTCGCCGGAAACGGGGAAATACGTTCCCTGATGGTTTTCCTGCATGAAGGCTTTCTCCGGAATAGAAATAGGTCTCTTTCCGGTACGTACTTTCTTCAACAAGTCCTGCAGGATGTTTTCTCCATTCATGTAAATCCTGAAAATGGAGCCGGCCATCTGCCCTTCATAGAAACGGGACGTATAGGTTTCGGAAGAAAGTCCCAACATCTGTAACAACGGACGGTTGACAAAATGGATGCGCAGGTCGGTATCATACGTAATCAAGCCGTCGCGAATGGAACAGAAGATATTGTCGAACTCGTCGCGCTGCTCCACCAGGCGGTGCTGTATCAACAAGCGGGTCTGGGCATGTATGCGCTTACGCGACTCCCTGCGGTTGGCACGGAAAAGCCAGGCAACCAGCAGCACCAATGCCCCGACAATCAGCGAATAGAACAGAATGAACCAGACACGGTAACGCTCCATCAACGGTATATTCAAAATGATGCCCTTGCTCTCCGCACGGTTCGTGTCCACACGGAAAAACTGCAACTGTTTGTAATCGAACAGCAACTTGCCCCCAAAGTCCTTTACTTCCAATGAGGCGGGTGACTTGCCCTTCAAAATACTTGCAGCCTGCCGGCCGGCAGCAAAAGCATCCTCTCCGGGAACGGCATCATACACACACAGAACACCGTTCGTCATAGCCAGGTTCTGGCTGGTAAACACGGGGGCCTTCAACTTCAAGGAAAGAAAGGGAATCCATTTGGGAGCAATGACAATATGCTTGTAGGCATTGTAGTCATAGCAAATGGAAGTGATGATAGAGTTCAAGGACTTGGCCTGCACATTCAGCACTTTCAACTCATGCTCCGGATAGTTGCTCTTTATGCGTTCCCAGGATTCCTCCACAGCCTTAACCCCTTTAAGGCTCAGGAAACTGCTGTCGGACAGACAGACCAACTCCCTGCGGGAAGGAAACATGCGGACAGCCGCATCCAGCAAGACATCGAAATCCGTTTTCGAAACATAGCCGGAGACGTTGGGCATTCTTTCAAAGACTCTCTCATCCGGGTATTTGATACCCGAAACCACTACCGGTATCTGATAAGGCAGGGAATCACCGCAATGGGTCAATGTGAAGAAAGCCTCATCGCTGGAGGTCACAATCAAGTCCGTTTTCCGTTGCCTGGCACGCTCGCAGATGCGGCGCATGATGAAGCACTCGGAAGCGAAAGACCAGTAATCGGCATTCAGATATTCAGTAGTGATATTGGCTTTAACTCCCCCCTTGTCCAGTCCGTTCTCCAAATTTTCTGTCAGAAGGCTGTGCCAAGGAGTATTTTTTGTATAGGACTGTATGAAAAGTACATTGTACGTACGTTCCGTAGCCGAAAGTGTTCCCGACATCAACCACAACAAGCCTGCAAACAATGGAAAGAAAAGGCATTTCATCATAATATAGATTTTGTATACTCAACGCAAAACTCTTATTCGTCACGCAAATATACAAGTTATATTGAGAATGAGCACAGATTATTCAAAAAAAACTCACTCATCGTGCAATGCTTCGGCAGGCTGTACCTTCATGGCCCGTGAAGCCGGATACCAGATTCCTGCAATCACCATCAATGCCATCAATATCCAGACAATAGAAACGCATATGACAAATCTCCCCCAAGTGGCATCCGTGGCTTCCGTAAAAGTGACATCTGCCATAACCATGTTAATACATATTATCAAAGCCGGGATAGAAGCAAGCGCCAACAGCAGCAACCCTTCACCCAGCAATTGCCAACGTATCCTTCCACGGCTGCTGCCCATGGCCATGCGCAAGGCAATCTCGCTGCGACGATGGCGGGTACGGAACCAGAAAGTTCCCATCAGCCCAATGAATACATTGAAAACGAAGAATATCACAATGAGCCTTGCACTACGGATATATGGGGTGATTCCTTCGGCAGCATCCCGTTCTATCTTCTGGTCCTTATAGCTCTGTATGTCGAAAAGATAGAATGGAGCGACCTGCAGCTGCGACGTCATATCCTGATAGAAACAGGCTGCAAAATTATCCGTATCTGCCTCCGGACGTATCCGTAGGGAGATGAACGGAAGGTACTGGTCCTCATAGAACCAACCGGGGAAAGGAGTCAGGACAAAAGGTCCGTAACGGGCATAGTCATCCGTCTTCTGCAAAGCACAGACTGCAGAGACACGGTAACGGAGACCTCCGCTGTAATAATCCAGAAACTCGCGGCCCACCGCCCTGGCACTTGTCTGAAAAAGACTGTCTGCCAAATCACGGGTCACCACGGCAGGCAGAGGACTGGCAGTGGAATTCCAATCCGAGACATTCCCCTGCAACAGCGGAATGCGCATGACGTCGAAATATTCGGGAGACACATAGCGCACTGTAGTCTCGACAACATGCACGCTGTCCGTCGTATACCCCTGGTAAACACGCCCGCGGGTATAAGTATCGGTACCCAGCCACGTGGCAGCACTTTCCACTGCAGGATATTGCCTGATACGCCGGAGCACTTCCTCCATCGGCTTGAACCAGAAGGTCTGCAGGCTGTCTTCCGACGTGCACGGCACTATCTGTGTGGGATTGCAGGAAATCCTTATCTTATAGACATGCTCCAAATCATACCCCTTAGGCTGCCGTTCTGCATGGGCAAAGCCATAGAGTACATCCACACAATACCACATCAATGTAAATACAATCAACAGCTCGGCAAACAGCCAGCCGTTACTGCGGCGCTGGTTCCATATCTGGTGTAAAATAGAATGTATCATACTCGTTACTGTTTTAATTGGGATTCGTTTATCCGCTCATTCTCCGCCAAGAACCTCGGCTATAGGGCGACGGGTGGCATGCCAGGCAGGAATAAACACAGAAAGCAGGTTGAACAACAGAC
>ENA-OOUT01000345-OOUT01000345.1-human-gut-metagenome-genome-assembly--contig:-NODE-345-length-11731-cov-2.288284_pt1 | contig 11731 bp, 10 predicted proteins | sample MGYA00241549_ERZ501280 | MGnify/ENA primary metagenome ERZ501280 (study PRJEB25962, sample SAMEA2042281) | human gut metagenome | biome: human gut; feature: human-associated habitat; material: faeces...
GCTGAATAATTTCCGTGTTATTTTTACGGATATTCCCAGTGCGGAAATGATAAAGTATGCAGCTAACTCCATGCTTGCCACCCGCATCAGCTTCATGAACGACATTGCCAATTTGTGCGAATTGGTGGGAGCGGATGTAAACATGGTGCGCAGTGGTATCGGTTCGGATACCCGTATCGGACGCAAGTTCCTCTATCCGGGGATAGGTTACGGCGGTTCATGCTTCCCTAAGGATGTAAAGGCACTGATTAAAACGGCTGAACTGAACGGCTACAAGATGCGCGTACTCCATGCAGTAGAGGAGGTGAACGAGAAACAGAAGAGTATCTTATTCGAAAAGCTGCAGAAGCATTTCAATAATGATTTGGAGGGAAAGACCATTGCCATTTGGGGGCTGGCCTTTAAACCCGAAACAGATGACATGCGTGAAGCCCCGGCTCTGGTATTGATTGACGAGTTGCTGAAGGCCGGTTGTAAAGTACGTGCCTACGACCCGGCTGCCATGAACGAATGCCGGCGTCGCATAGGAGAAAGTATTTATTATGCAACAGATATGTATGATGCTGCGCTGGATGCAGATGCACTGATGCTGGTGACCGAATGGAAAGAATTCCGCCTGCCTTCATGGGCAGTCATCAAGAAAACTATGGAACAGCCGTTGGTATTGGACGGACGTAACATTTACGACAAGAAAGATATGGAAGAACAAGGTTTCACATATCATTGCATCGGAAAATAAAGTTGCAGAAAAAAGAAAAGAAATAAATAGGGACGTTATGACAATAAAAAGAAGTGCGATTCTCATTGTACTTGTTGTCTCATTGGCATCATGCAGCAACAGACAAAACGGGGAGGTTTCCGTCAAGGAAGACCTTACTGCAAAACAACTGTTGCAAGGCATCTGGGTGAACGATGAAACAGAAATGCCGTTGATGCGCATCGAAGGGGATACGGTATATTATGCCAACCCGCAAAGCGCTCCCGTACCTTTCAAGGTTGTTCACGATACAATCTACATATACAGTAATGAACCGGTGGCCTATAAGATAGACCGTCAAACGGAATACAGCTTCTGGTTCCACTCGCTGGCCGACGAAGTAATTAAACTGCATAAATCAGAGAATGCGGAAGATTCTTTGGTTTTCACCAGCCGGGAAGTAGAGGTCATTTCCACTACTCCAGAAGTGATAAAGAAAGACAGTATCGTAATATACAAGAATACAAGGTATAGGGGATATGTATATATCAACCCCTCAAAGATGAAGGTTTTCAAGACTTCCTATTCTGAAAATGGAATCAGTGTGGACAATGTGTATTATGATAATGTAATCCATATCTGTGTATACGAAGGGAAGAAGATGCTTTACGGCCAGGACATCACTAAAAAGATGTTTGCGGATATATTCCCTGCCGAAATGCTGGACCAGGCCATTCTTGCCGATATGAATTTCATGGGTGTGGATAGTAAGGGGTACCATTATCAGGCAACCCTCGGCATACCCGAAAGTTCCGTATACAATTTGGTAAATATGATTATTGGTTTTGACAATACAATGAACATAGAAAAAGCGGAATAAATCCGCTTTTTCTATTTCTTTTCTTCACCACAATGTTTATTTCTTCTCGCCGCCATTCTGTGGACGTTTGGCTCTGGGCTTTCCACCTTTACTGTTGTTACGGCCGTTCTTGTTTCCTCCTGGCTTACGTCCGTTTCCACGGCCGCCCCGTCTTCCTCCTCCGTCAAATGCTCTCGGCTTGTATTCGGGGGCTTCGCCCAGCTCCTCGGGAACCGGTATTTTATAGATGTCCCTATCTAGGAATTTTTCGATATTCTTAAAGTTACCTTGCTCTTTTTCGGAAACGAAGGTGATGGCTACGCCGTCATTATTGGCACGCGCCGTACGTCCGATACGGTGCACATAATCTTCACTGTCGTGGGGAACGTCATAGTTTATCACCAGACGGATGTCATCGATATCAATACCTCTCGCAACGATATCTGTGGCTACCAGGATATTGATACGTCCTGCCTTGAACTCGTACATCACTTCTTCGCGCTGTGCCTGCTCCAAGTCGGAGTGCATTTCACCAACGTTCAGTTTCATCTGCTTCAAGGCTTTGGTCACTTCCTTCACTTTCAGTTTGGAAGAAGCAAAGATGATAACGCGTTCCGGCGTCTCCTCTGCAAAGAGGCTACGGATGATGCCCAGCTTCTGATTCTCGTAGCAGACGTAGGCTGCCTGCACAATCTTTTCCGCCGGTTTGGAAACAGCCAGCTTCACCTCGGCAGGATTGTTCAGAATGTTACCAGCCAACTGTTGTATCTTAGCAGGCATGGTGGCAGAGAACATGATTGTCTGCCGCTCTTTAGGAAGGAATTTGACAATTTGCATAATATCGTCATAGAATCCCATATCCAGCATCCGGTCTGCTTCATCCAAAATAAAATAAGAGACACGGGAAAGATCTACATAACCAAGGCTAAGATGGGCTATCAAACGCCCCGGGGTAGCAATAACGACATCAGCACCCAGTGTCAACCCTCTTTTCTGCTGCTCGAACAGTATTCCGTCATTACCGCCATACACGGCCACGCTGGAAACCGGCATGAAATAAGAGAAACCTTCCATCTGTTGGTCTATCTGTTGCGCCAACTCGCGGGTAGGAGCCATGACAATGCAATTGATGGCATCGGCAGGGTGTCCGCCCTCTGAAAGCTTGTTCAATATAGGCAACAAATATGCGGCTGTTTTTCCCGTTCCGGTTTGTGCCACTGCTATTAAATCTCGACCTTCGAGTATGACGGGAATTGATTTTTCTTGTATAGGGGTGCACTCTTCAAAGCGCATGGCATCCAGTGCCTCCAGCACATTGCCATTTAAATGTAGTTCTGAAAACTTCATGTATCTCTTTTAAATTTGCGTACAAAGATAGGAAAAAGACTTATAAAATAGACTCTTACAGTAAAAAAATAAGCCCTTGGGACAATAATTCTCTCAAGGGCTTACAAATTTGTTTCAAGCATCTGCCTTCAACAGGGAATATCAATGTATGAATCCTTAAATCCCAGAAAGTAAAGTACGCCATCTAAGCCGATGGTATTGATGGATTGCTTGGCATTGGCAACTACTTTGGGCTTTGCATGGAAAGCGATTCCAAGGCCGGCAATTCCCAGCATGGGCAGGTCGTTGGCACCGTCGCCGACAGCAATAGTCTGCGCAATATCCACTTTCTCCACCTGAGCTATCAAACGCAGCAACTCTGCCTTACGCTTACCGTCGACTACATCACCGAGATAGCGGCCGGTCAGTTTGCCATCCTCTATTTCCAGCTCGTTGGCATACACATAGTCTATACCGTACTTCTTCTGGAGGTACTGCCCGAAGTAGGTAAACCCTCCCGAAAGAATAGCTATCTTGTAACCGTATTTCTTCAAAACATACATCAGGCGATCCACACCTTCCGTAATGGGAAGATTTTCTGCAATCTCCTGCATCACGGACTCATCCAATCCTTTCAGCAAAGCCACTCGTTCGCGAAAGCTCTCAATGAAATCTATCTCACCACGCATGGCACGTTCGGTAATGGCCTTTACCTGGTCGCCCACACCTGCACGTATGGCCAATTCATCAATTACTTCTGTTTCAATCAGCGTAGAGTCCATATCGAAGCAAATGAGGCGGCGCATCCGGCGGTACATATTGTCCAACTGGAAAGAGAAATCCATTTCCAGTTCGGTTGCCAGTTTCATTAACTGTTCTTGCATGGCAATACGGTCTTTCGGAGTGCCACGAACGGAAAATTCGATGCAGGCGCGTGTACGCGATTCGCATTCGTCCAGCGGGATACGTCCTGTAAGGCGCTTGATGGCATCGATATTCATGCCTTGCTCTGCAAGAATACGGGTAACGGCAGATATTTGACGGGCAGACAACTTACGCCCCAATAAAGTAAGAATATAGCGGTTCTTTCCCTGCATATTCACCCAATCCTCGTACTCTTTGGTAGTAATGGGGTAGAAACGGACAGTCACTCCCAGGGAGGAAGCCTTGAAAAGCAGTTCCTTCATAATGAACCCCGAGTGTTGTTCTTCCGTCTTGCACAAAATGCCCAACGAAAGAGTATTGTGAATATCTGCCTGGCCAATATCCAGAATGGTAGCATCATATTTCGCCAGAATTTCCGTCACGGAAGCTGTCAGTCCCGGACGGTCTTCACCCGTAATACGTATCAGGATGAGTTCAGTGTTCAATGGTTGCATAAGTCATCTTTTTGATAGAATAATAGGCTACAAAAGTAAGGAAAATTCCCACTATTTATGCTAAATAACATAAAAATATGCCTCTAAAAAGTGAGAAAAATGCTTGTTTATTTGGAAGTTTGTTTAGGAATTACTTACCTTTGCACCCGATTTCACAATTAAAAGCTTTGATTATCAGTGTATTTATCACTATTCAAGGCTTTGACAAGACGATGTTCCGGGAAGAAATCACTGTTGAAGGACAGTCCCGGATAGTATTAACCAAAACCGTGCCGCATGAAATATGCAAAATGGATTTTTGTTGTATTACTAATAAGTTCCTTGACTTCTTTTGTAGAAAAAGACAAACCTACCGGAGGTTTGAATGTGGGTGACATGGCCCCGGATTTCAAAATCCAAACCATGTCGGCAGAGCAATCCCAAACCGAACTTTCAGACTTGAAAGGAAAGTATGTATTGCTCAGTTTTTGGGCAAGTTACGACGCGCAGTCCCGGATGCAAAACGCAAGTTTGAGCAATGCGCTTCGCTCTACTGCCCGCAACAATGTGAAGATGGTTTCAGTTTCATTCGATGAGTATCAGTCAATCTTTGAAGAAACCATCCGTAAGGACCAAATAGTTACGCCCACTTGTTTCGTGGAAACTAAAGGCGAATATTCCGGCCTCTTTAAGAAATATCGCTTAGGCCGCGGATTCACTAACTATTTACTGGATGATAATGGTGTAATTATTGCCAAAAACATCTCTGCTGCAGAACTTTCCGCTTACTTGAATTAAGCTTGCTGATGCCCGGTGCATACAACAGCAACTTAAAAAACCTGTAAGACGAAAGTGAGGGTGTTCCCTAGAAACCGACGTCTCTTTCCGGCAAAAAAGGGAACAGAACAAAAGAGGAAAATGAATACAACAAAAAGCCCCTCCCGCACTTGTACAACGCAAGAGTGGGAGGGGCTTCTTATTTTAATGGGCTTCCAGAGACAAACATCCTAAACCTCTGCTTTAGTACGCCAAACCTCAACTTGAGCAAGCTGAAGTAGAGGTTTAGAATGCTTATTTCGGCGCTTTCCTATATAGATAGAATGCAATGAAGGCATACATTATATTCGGTATCCACACAGCGATGACTGGAGGCATGTTGCCGTTCACGGCAAATGTAGAAGCAATGGTCTGAAACAGAATATAAGAGAAACTCAATGCCAAGCCAATACCTAAATGCAATCCCATTCCACCTTTCGTTTTCTTGGAAGACAAAGACACTCCAATCAGCGTCAGGATAAAGGAAGCAAACGACATGGCAATGCGTTTGTGGTACTCTATCTCAAATTCCTTAATGTTGGCAAAACCGCGTTGCCGCTGCCTGCTGATGTACTCGCTTAGCTGAGGGCTGGTCAACATCTCCTGCTGGTTCTTCATAATCAAGAAGTCGGCAGGCTCCATAAAAAGGGTAGTGTCTATGCGGTCACCCTTCGTGATACTCTCCTTCATGCCATCCATCTGGCGAATCATATAATCCTTGATTTTCCACTTATGCACGGCCGTCGTGTCGTAGGTAATGGAACGGGCCGTAAGGTGGGAGACCAATTGCTTGTCATTGAACTTGTCCAAAGAAAAGCGATAACCGGTCTTACTGTAGTCTTCAAAACGTTCGATATAGGCAATTACCCCCGAATCCACTTCCAGCTGGATGTTCCGTGCCGTATTCGCCTTACGGGGTTTGTAGTACTTGTCCTCAAAATTGATACGTGTCACACTGCCTTTGGGAATGACATAAGACCCGAGGCAGAACGTCACTACCGCAATGATTGCCGCAGATACCATATAAGGACGCAACATACGCTTGAAGCTCATTCCCGTAGAGAACATGGCAATAATTTCCGAGTTCTCCGCCAGTTTGGAAGTAAAGAAGATTACTGCGATAAACACGAACAGCGGACTGAACAGATTGGCAAAGTAGGGGATGAAGTTCAGATAATAATCAAAGACAATAGCATTCCACGGCGCTTCATGAGACATGAAGCGGTCCATCTTCTCGTTGAAGTCGAACACCACCGCAATGGAGATAATCAATGCGATGGCAAAGACATATGTACCCAGGAACTTCTTAATGATGTACCAGTCCAGCCGCTTCAGGAATTTACCTCTCGGCAGCTTTATATTCTTCCATATCCTCCAGTTCATTTTTCTCATAATCTTGTCGATACGCGTTTCACCATCATCGGTTTCCAGGTAGCAAAGTCGCCTGCAATGATATGCTTACGTGCCTCGCCTGCCAGCCACAGATAGAAAGCCAAGTTGTGGACAGATGCTATCTGCATGGCAAGCAGCTCTTGTGCATGGAACAGATGGCGCAAGTATGCCTTGCTGTACATGGTATCTACGTAGGAGGCACCGTCTGCTTCAATGGGAGAGAAATCCATTTCCCATTTTTTGTTGCGCATGTTCATGATGCCGTCCTTGGTAAACAACATGCCGTTGCGTCCGTTGCGGGTAGGCATCACACAGTCGAACATATCGACACCGCGTTCAATGCCCTCTAGAATGTTTACCGGGGTCCCGACTCCCATCAGATAGCGAGGCTTGTCTTTGGGAAGAATACCGTTCACCAGCTCAATCATCTCGTACATCTTGTCTACAGGCTCGCCCACAGCCAGACCGCCAATGGCATTACCGTCAGCACCTTTAGAGGCAACAAACTCTGCCGACTGCTCGCGGAGGTCGCGATAGACGCACCCCTGCACAATGGGAAATAAGGATTGCTGATAACCGTACTTCGGTTCTGTTTCGTTGAAACGCTTGATACAACGGTCTAGCCAGCGATGTGTCAATCCCAGTGATTTTTTGGCATATTCGTAGTCCGAATCCCCCGGAGGACATTCATCAAAGGCCATCATGATGTCTGCACCGATAGTCCGTTCTATATCCATCACCTTCTCCGGTGTAAAGATATGCTTGCTACCATCGATGTGTGAACGGAATTCCGCACCTTCTTCGCGCAACTTGCGGATACCGGACAACGAAAATACCTGGAAGCCGCCACTATCTGTCAGCATAGGACGGTCAAAGCCGTTGAACTTATGCAGTCCACCGGCTTTTTCTATCACTTCCAGTCCCGGACGCAGATAAAGATGATAGGTATTACCCAATATAATCTGCGCCTTTATGTCCTCTTTCAGCTCAGGCAGATGCACGCCTTTCACTGTTCCCACTGTACCTACCGGCATAAAGATAGGTGTCTCAATCTGCCCGTGGTCAGTAGTAATCAGTCCGGCACGTGCATTGGTCTTGCTGTCTGTATATTGTAACTCGAATGTCATTCCTCTTTCTTTTCGGTCTTTTCTTTCTTTACGGACAAGTCGATGGCATCGGCTACTTTTTCATCAGTCAGCGCAATGGCAAACACTTCCTTAATATCTTTCACATAGTGGAAAGTCAGTCCTTTCAGATATATATCCTGTATCTCTTCTATATTCTTGCGGTTCTCGTCGCTCAAGATAATCTCCTTGATACCGGCACGCTTGGCAGCCAGTATCTTCTCCTTGATGCCTCCTACCGGAAGTACCTTACCGCGAAGTGTTATCTCTCCCGTCATGGCAAGATTGGCCTTCACCTTTTTCTGGGTGAGGGCAGAAGCGAGGGAGGTAGCCATCGTGATACCGGCAGACGGACCGTCTTTCGGAATGGCGCCTTCGGGCACATGGACATGGATGTTCCAGTTATCAAAAATCTCTTCGTCAAGATTCAGCAGGGAGGCATGCGCCTTGATGTATTCCAATGCCAGCATGGCCGACTCTTTCATTACATCACCCAAATTGCCGGTCAATGTCAAACGTCCACCCTTGCCACGGCTCAGGCTGGTTTCCACGAAAAGTATTTCACCACCTACGGCAGTCCACGCCAGACCGGTCACCACCCCTGCATACTCATTACCCTGATACTTGTCCCGGGTATATTCGGGTGCACCCAGGAATTCATACAAGTCTCCCGGTTTTATTTCGGTCTTCGCAAAATAACCGTCCGTAGCATATTGGCGTGCAGATTTACGGAGTATCTTTCCGATTTTCTTTTCCAGTTCGCGCACGCCGCTCTCACGGGTATAATTCTCTATAATGGCTTCCAGTGTGTTCTTCGGAATCTTGATATCATTCTTTTTCATACCGTTTGCCTCCAATTCCTTCGGAACCAGATGGCGGCGGGCAATCTCAATCTTTTCTTCCGTGATATAGCCGCTTACCTCAATCAGCTCCATACGGTCCAGCAACGGTCCGGGGATGGTATTCAGATTATTGGCAGTAGCGATGAACATCACTTTGGACAAATCATAGTCCACATCCAGAAAGTTATCATGGAATGTAGTATTCTGTTCCGGGTCGAGCACTTCGAGGAGGGCAGAGGAGGGGTCTCCCTGGCGGTCGGCACTCACCTTGTCTATTTCATCCAGAATAAATACCGGATTGGAGGAGCCTGCCTTTATCAGATTCTTGATAATCCGTCCCGGCATGGCACCGATATAGGTTTTACGATGACCGCGAATCTCAGCTTCATCATGCACGCCTCCCAGCGACATACGGATATACTTACGCTTCAAGGCGGCAGCAATGGAACGCCCCAAAGAGGTTTTTCCCACACCCGGAGGGCCATACAGACAGATGATGGGGGACTTCATATCGCCCTTCAGCTTTAATACAGCAAGATGTTCCAGAATGCGTTCCTTCACCTTCTCCAAACCATAATGGTCTTTGTTCAGTGTCTTTTCTGCATTGACAAGGCTCAGATTATCCGTCGTATAAATGCCCCACGGTAAACTAAGCATCGTCTGCAGATAGTTCAGCTGCACGCTATAGTCGGGAGACTGGGGATGGGTACGTTCCAACTTATCCACCTCTTTCAGGAACGTAGCCTTCACCTCATCATTCCATTTGATGGTCTCCGCCTTCTTACGCATCTCCTCTATTTCCTGCTCTTGACCGCCGCCACCCAGCTCATCCTGAATGGTTTTAATCTGCTGCTGCAGGAAATACTCACGCTGCTGCTGGTCTATATCCTCACGTGCACGCATCTGGATAGACTCTTTGATTTCGGCAAGCTGCACTTCACGATTCAGAATCTCAAGCAGGCGGTAGGTACGCGCCCGCAAAGAGTCGATACGGAGCAGTTCTATCTTTTCGTCTTTCTTGAGTGGCAGGTTCGTACAGATAAAGTCTACCAAAAACATTGGATTGGTAATGTTCTTGATGGCAAATGCCGAATCCTGCGGAAACATATCGGATGACTTGATGTAGCGTACTGTCAAGTCTTTACACGCCTCTACCAATGCATGGAATTCCTTGTCATTCTTCTCCGGAAGTTCTTCATTCAGCGTAGCTATCCGTCCCTTCAGATAAGGAGTCGTATCCGTAATCTCCTTCAGTTCCATACGTTTGGAGCCTTGCAGAATGACTGTAGTTGTCTGGTCTGGCATTTCAAGCACACGTACTATCTTGGCAACTGTACCGATGGTATGTAAATCCTCAAACAGAGGTGTCTCTGTTTCAGCCACCTTTTGGCATACAACAGCTATATAAGAATTTTTCTTTTCTGCTTCACGCACCAATTTGAGGGAAGATTTTCTTCCTACAGATACCGGCATAAACACCCCAGGGAACAATACCATATTTCGGAGAGGCAATATCGGTAAAACCTCTTCTACCTCAATGTCCATCAATTGTTCTTCATTCCCCTCAAAATCAGCAATTACAGAGAAAGCGTTTCCGCTTCTATCTTCGACATCACTCAGGTAATTTCTTTTCTTCATTTCTTTCTTTTTAGTTTATGTCATATTGGCAGGCCAATAAAGCGCCTGCAAAGTTAAGCTATTTCTTCATAAATAAACGTTCTTCACCCTTTAAAAAGACAAAAACAGTGCCAATTTTATGACAAATATGCAGGCTTTGATTATTTTTGAGCCCAATTAAAGAAGATAAACATGCCAAAATCATCTTTTAAGTTTAAACAATTTACCATATTTCATGATAAATGCGCCATGAAGGTCGGCACAGATGGTGTACTACTTGGGGCATGGGCCCCGGCAGACAAAGCAAAGCGTATACTGGACGTTGGAACCGGTACCGGATTAATAGCCTTACAGTTAGCGCAAAGGAATCCGCATGCCCGGATTACTGCAATCGAGATAGATGCGGCTGCAGCCGGACAAGCCACAGAAAATGTATCTCACTCTCCATGGGCCGATAGAGTAGAGATCATATGTCATGATTTCCGAGATTATCAGCCGGAAAACAGATTTGACCTCATCGTTTCCAATCCTCCCTATTTTATAGATGCGTTGAAATGTCCTGACGAACAAAGGTGCACAGCACGGCATGCGGGCAATTTGAATTACGATTTACTGTTTCATCGTTCGGCATCTTTGCTTGAAGAGCAAGGAGTCGTAAGCATCATTATTCCAGCGGAAGCTGAAAAAACGGTTGTGGATACAGCTTGGAACCATAAGTTGTTTCCATTGCATCGTGTGCAAGTCTTCACCAAGCCCGGAAAACCGTGCAGACGGGTATTGCTGAACTTTGGTTTTGAAGCAAAAGAGTGTAGAGAAGAGAAACTCTGTATTGAGGTGAATCACAATGAGTTTACCCCTGAATATGTAGCTTTAACGAAAGATTTCTATCTGAAAATGTAATTTTAATTGCATAAAACTTGCCTAAATGTTTGGTTGGTATCAGAATTGTTTTTACCTTTGCACTCGCTTTTCAGAAGTAAAGTATTCGGGGTGTAGCGCAGTCCGGTTAGCGCACCTGCTTTGGGAGCAGGGGGTCGTGGGTTCGAATCCCGCTACCCCGACACGAGAAAAAAGCCTTTCAGACAGCTCTGGAAGGCTTTTTTGTGTTTGTCGCAAAGCATCCTATTTTGCCGGTTTTTGCTCGGTTAACACGTTTTTCGACTAGTTGTGTAAACCGATGTGCAGCGGCGGGTATAGTGACCTGCGGAAATTATCCGCCCCGCAGACCGTCCGCGACCATGTATCGCAGCCACCCGGCAGCAGCAGTTCGAAAGCACGGGGCTTGCAGGCGGGAGACGGAACGGGGAAACAGGGTGAGACAATGGAAGGGACGACGGAAAGGACGATTGGAAAGGTGCCGAAAGGGATGATGGAAGGGGCAACAGAGAAAGGCAACGGGGATAGGCAACAGAAGGGGTACTGCAAGCGCTGACGGAAGAGGCGGCAGCCGAAATATAACCGGGAAGGCGTTTTTTGCAGAAATTATTTTGACTTTTCGGATTTTCGACTTATCTTTGTGCGCTCTTAAAACGATAAGAGCCCCAAATGTTCGGGGTGTAGCGCAGTCCGGTTAGCGCGCCAGCTTCGGGAGTTGGAGGTCGCTGGTTCGAATCCAGTCTCCCCGACAAGAAAAAAGAGGATATTCTGAACTGCACCCCAAAAGTTGGACATAACTTTTGGGGTGTTTTATGAAGTACAGT
>ENA-OOUT01000360-OOUT01000360.1-human-gut-metagenome-genome-assembly--contig:-NODE-360-length-11290-cov-2.332977_pt1 | contig 11290 bp, 9 predicted proteins | sample MGYA00241549_ERZ501280 | MGnify/ENA primary metagenome ERZ501280 (study PRJEB25962, sample SAMEA2042281) | human gut metagenome | biome: human gut; feature: human-associated habitat; material: faeces...
CACGGGTCGAGCTGGCGTTAGTCGGCGATGTTCTCGCAACCGGCATAGATGTCGAACTTGCCGACCTTGCGGCTTATCTGGGCGAAGAACATCGGGTAGCGCGGCGAATACTTGTCGTCGGCCAGGTCGCCCGTCTGTGTCGGGATGCGCGCAGGGCCGTTCAGCTGTGCCGTCGCGTCGAACACCCAACGGCGGAATTTCGTGGCGTACTGGATATTGAGCAGCGTCTTGTACTGGCTCACCAGCGGCCGTTCCACGCGGGCGGTCTTTCCGTCGGGGCGGTCGATCGTCATCTCGCTGTCCGTATAACGGAACGTGGCGAAGATGTCCAACCGTTCGACAGGCGTCCACGAAAAGTCGATCTGGTAGGTATCCGTATAGGAACGCTTGTCCGAATTATAGAGCACGATCTGGTCGGCGCTATACTCCTGGTCGGCGATCACCGAATTGTAGAACTGCGTACGGAAATAGTCGAAACTCAGCGTTGCGTCGCCGGGACTGACCAGCCCGAAGGTCTGCGTGAGGCTTCCGCCCACCGTAAGTGCCTTCTCCAGCCGGTTGAAACCGTCGAAATCGGGGATTACGATCTGCCGTCCGGTCGCCAGCATACCGATGTTGTCGGTGATGACATTGGTCGAACGGTATCCCAGGCCGGCCGAGCCGCGCAGCGTGGTCGAGGGGGTGATGTTCCAGCGGATATGCCCGCGGGGCGTCACGAAGAACTTGTCATAAAACGCATTGTAATCGCCGCGGATACCCGCCACGACCGAGAACTTGTCCTTGATCGAATAGGTATACTCGGCATAGGCACCCACTTCCTGCTCGTTGCGGTCGAAGTCGTAGAGCGTAGCCGGAGCTGCCGCAATCCACGGGGTGTTGTTGGCAAAACTCTCGCGGTAGTACTGCAAATGTCCCTGTGCACCGACGATCAGCGACGACCGGTAGGTGAAATAGTGGTTGTACATGAGGTTCAGCGAGAGCGTATTCTCATTGCCGCGGTAGTCGTTCAGCCCGAAATAGGCGTTCTCGTTGAAGTGGTCGAAATCGGCCACGAAAGCCAGGTTCGAACGCATCTCATCCTGCTCGTCGGCATCGTAGACCGACGGGCCGACGGGCATACCTATTTTAAAATAACCGTTCGCGCCGCGGTTGCGGATCTTCGAACCGTAGAGGGGCATATCGGCGCCCGTCTCCTTCCAGTCCCAGTTCTTCTCCATCTCGTCGCGCATCGAATTCTTGTAGTCGAGCATACCGCCCAGGCGGTTCTCCTGTACGAATTTCCATCCCCAGCGGATCTGCGTACCGTTATCGGCCGCATAAAGCCACTTGTTGGCCACGTTGATCTGGTCGGAAATCGGCAGGTCGCGGAATCCGTCGTCGTTGTGATCCATCTTGCGGACGTCGGTATCCATCGAACCGTGGAGCAGGATGACGCTCGACAGTTTCTTGTCCTTCGTGACGGGGAACGCCGTCGAGATGTTGGCCTCGGGGCGCAGTTCGTCGTCCAGATAGAGGTTCACGAACAGCCTCTCGTCGTCCGTCGGCTTGCGGTGCTCGAGGTTGATCTGCCCCGTGATGGCCTCATGCCCGGCAGTCACCGATGCCACGCCCTTCGACACCTGAATCGAATTGAGCCACATGCCGGGCGTGTAGCTCAGTCCGTAGGGGGCGCTCAGCCCGCGCATGATCGGGCGGTTTTCGTCGAGTATCTGAGTGTAGGTACCTGCCAGGCCGAGCATCTTGATCTGCCGTGCGCCCGAAATGGCATCGCTGTACCCGACGGTCACCGACGCCGAGTTCTCGAAGCTCTCGGCCAGGTTGCAGCAGGCCATCTTGCAGAGGCCCGCGAACGAGATCATCTCGCCCTTGACGATGCCGTCACGCTTGACGAAGTTGCCGCTCAGGTTACCCTCGACCACCACGTCCTCCAACGCCACGCCTTCGGAAGCGAGTGTGAATTCGATACGCTCCGCACCGCCTGCCACACGCAGCGTGTCGTTCACATATCCCAGATACGAGGCGACCAGATTGTCGTAACCTTTTACCCGGTGGAGCAGGAACGCCCCCTGGGCATCGGTGCTGGCACCGATCGTAGTACCCTCCCAGTAAACCGAAGCGCCCACCAGCGGCTGGTTGTCGGCGTCGCGGACTACACCCCGCAAATCCTGTGCGCAGAGGGTACCGCACACGGCAAGGGAAGAAACAGATAAAATGATTTTGTTGATTTTCATTACATTCCGTTATTGGTTAAAACTATTTGCGGGCGGATGCGCGCAGCATCCGTCCCAAAAAGGTTTTAAGCCAATGCGGGAGGGGCACGAAGCCCTGCGGAGCGCACATGGCCCCGCATGACGAAAGGAGCGCCGCGTTCGGGAAGCGTCTCCCCGAAGAGCTTGAGGTCGGCCGCAACCGGAGCCTCCGCAACCAATGCGGGCGGCAGGTCGGTGACCGTGCAGCGGATGAATTTCTCGTGGTTATCGGAAGAGGAACCCGTATAGAGTTCGATTTCGGTCGAATGGTGGTTGCCGCAGCAGGGAGCCTTCAGCGACTCGCCGGCACCCGCGGCATCGGCGCCGTGCTGGCAGTGGTGGCAGCAGACATGCGACGACATCGTGACGCACTTGCACGAAAGCGACACATACGCAGGGCCGCCCCACGCCGTCAGGTAGATGGCGAGCAGCAACAGCGATATGAGTCTTTTCAATTTCATGCTACCTTTCAAGTTTTCCGTCCGTGCGCCGGACACGTGCCGCCGGTTACTCCAGCACGCCGCATTCGGCGAGCTTCGCAGCCCAGGCCTCGGCATCGCGCTGTGCGGTGGCTTCGTCCACGTCGTAACGCTCCAACAACAGGGCGGCTGCATCCCCGGTGGTAAAGTCCTTGCCGCCGAGCGCCTCCCAAAGATAGAGCGACGAATCGTTGAGCGCCAGGATACGGGTCATGTCGGCACCGCAGCGGCCCGGCATGATAATCACATGCTCCCCCGCCATCTCGCGCACTTTGAATTTTTCGCTTATCTTCATTTGTCGAACGTCTAATCCGATGCAAAAGTATAAAAAATTCCGGGAAACACCTAATTTTTCCTACCTTTGTATTCATGGAAAGGCCAGCGGACAAGATATACGACGTGCTGAAACACTACTGGGGCTTCACCGAATTCCGGCCCGTACAGGAGCGTATCATCCGTTCGGTGATGGACGGGCGCGACACCCTGGCCCTGATGCCCACGGGCGGCGGAAAGTCGCTTACCTACCAGATCCCCGGGCTTGCGCAGGAGGGGCTGTGCATCGTCGTGACGCCCCTGATCGCCCTGATGAAAGACCAGGTCGACCGCCTGCGGGCACGGCACATCCCGGCCGTGGCGATCCATTCGGGGCTCTCGCCGCGTGCAATCGACATCGCGCTGGACAACTGCGTCTACGGCGACGTCAAGTTCCTTTACGTCGCCCCCGAGCGGCTCGCAACAGAGGCCTTCCGCCTGCGCGTCGTGCGCATGAACGTATCGCTCGTGGCCGTCGACGAAGCCCACTGCATCTCACAGTGGGGCTACGATTTCCGCCCCTCGTACCTGCGCATCGCCGAGCTGCGCGAGAAGTTGCCCGGTGTCCCGGTGCTGGCGCTCACGGCCTCGGCCACGAAACTCGTGGCCGAAGACATCATGCGCCACCTGCGGTTCGGCGAACCGCATATCCTGCGGAGCAGCTTCGCACGTCCCAACCTTTCGTACAGCGTCCGCCACACCGACGACAAGAACGGGCAGCTGCTGCGCCTGGTACGCAACGTCCCCGGTTCGGGCATCGTCTACGTCCGTACGCGCGAAGGCACCGAGCAGGTCGCCGACATGCTGCGCAGGGAGGGTATAACGGCCGCGGCCTACCACGGGGGCATGGGGCATGCCGAACGCTCGCTACGACAGGAGGAGTGGGTCTCGGGCAGGACGCGCGTGATGGTCGCCACCAACGCCTTCGGCATGGGCATCGACAAACCCGACGTGCGCTTCGTCGCCCATTACAGCATGTGCGACTCGCTCGAGAGCTACTACCAGGAGGCCGGCCGAGCGGGCCGCGACGGCATGCGGAGCTACGCCCTGCTGCTGGTATCGTCGGACGACGGCGAACGCATCGTGCGGCGTTTCGAGCAGGAGTTCCCGCCGCTCGAAAAGATCAAGGACATCTACGAACGGGTCTGCTCCTACCTGCAGGTCGGCATCGGCGACGGCGCCCAGGCATCGTTCCTGTTCAACATCCACGACTTCTGCGCCCGCGAGCACCTCTACTCCGGCACGGTCGTAAGCGCCCTGAAGCTCCTGCAGCAGAACGGTTACATGACGCTGACCGACGCACAGGAGAACCCGGCGCGGATCATGTTCTGCGTGAGCCGCGACGACCTCTACAAACTCCGCGTACAGCGCGACGAGCTGGATCACTTCATCCGCACGCTGCTGCGCCTCTACAACGGGGTCTTCACCGAATTCCGGCAGATCGACGAGGGCGAGATCGCCACCTGGAGCGGCTATACCGTGCAGCGGGTCAAGGAGCTGCTCAAACGCCTCTGGCAGTTGCGCGTGATCCGCTACGTCCCCTCCAACCGCTCGCCGATCCTCTTCATGGACGAGGAGCGGCTGCCCCGCGCCGACCTCTACATCGCCCCCGAGACCTACAAACGGCGGCAGGAGCTGATGCGCGAACGCTTCGAACACATGCTCGCCTACGCCGCGAACGAGACCCGTTGCCGCAGCGCCGTCCTGGAAGGGTATTTCGGCGAGGGCGCCCCTGCGGCATGCGGCGTATGCGACATCTGCCTCGCACACAAACGTGCCGGGAAGCGGCAGGCGCAGGACGGCGCTGCGCCGTCATCCGACGGCGGGCTGCGCGAAAAACTGCTCCAAAGGTTGTCCCGCGGGGCTGCCGACCCGCACGAACTGGCCGCGGAATTCCCCGGGGAGGCACAGCAGATAGGCCGGGCGCTGCGCGAATTGCTCGACGAAGGCATCGCCGGCACGGGCAGGGACGGGAAAATCGGGTTAAAATAGGGTCGTAACCGCCCGCGGGGATGTAAAAAATCGCCCCGCATGCCGTTTTCCGGAAATAATTCCCTATTTTTGTGAGAATGTTCCACGGCATGACTACGACAAACAACTTTACGGATAAGATCAGCAACGAGGAGGCCGCAGCGCTTCCGGCCATCGAATTCAGGGGCGAAATACGCATCGTCGACAATGAGCGCGACATCGTCCCCGCCTGCAAATTCCTGATGAAACAACGCGTCATCGGTTTCGACACCGAGACCCGCCCGTCGTTCCGGCCCGGGGTGACGTTCCGCGTGTCGCTGCTGCAACTCTCCACGCCGCAGCTATGCTTCCTTTTCCGGCTGAACAAGATCCCGTTCGCTAAGCCGATCCTGCAGGTGCTCGAAAGCAAGGAGATCCTGAAGATCGGCGCCGACGTCGCCGGCGACCTGCGCTCGCTGCGCCAGATACGCCATTTCCGCGACGCAGGGTTCGTCGACCTGCAAACGATAGCCCCCCAGTGGGGCATCGGGGAGAAGAGCCTGCGCAAACTCTCGGCCATCGTGCTGGGGCAGCGCGTATCGAAAGCCCAGCGGCTGAGCAACTGGGAGGCCGCGACATTCACCGACAAACAAAAACTCTACGCCGCGACCGATGCGTGGGTCTGCACGGCGATCTACGACCGACTGCTTCACACACCCAAAATCAAACATCCCGAATTATGACACCCCAAGTATACCTGCGCAAAGGCAAGGAAGAATCACTCATGCGCCGCCACCCGTGGATTTTCTCGGGCGCCATCGACCACATCAAGGCTGAAGACGAATCGGAAATCACGGAAGGCGCCCTGGTCGAAATATATACCCGCACGGGCGATTTCATCGCCCTGGGACACTACCAGATCGGCTCGATCGCTGTGCGTGTGCTTACATTCGACAAGGAACCGATCGACCAGGCCTGGTGGAACCGGCGCATCGCCGTGGCCTACGACGTACGGCGCACGCTCGGACTCACGGACAACCCCGACACGGACTGCTACCGCCTCGTCCACGGCGAGGGCGACGGGCTGCCGGGACTCGTGGTGGACATCTACGGCACGGTGGCCGTCGTCCAGTGCCACTCCGTCGGCATGTACCTTGCCCGCCAGGATATTGCGCGGGCGATCCTGGCTGCCTACGGCGACCGCATCACGGCCATCTACGACAAAAGTTCGCAAACCGTGCCCTTCAACGCCAGGCTGGGTGCCGTGGACGGATACCTGTGGGGGAGCTCCGACCATTCGGCGCACGTGGTGACGGAGAACGGCGAGAAATTCCTCGTCAACTGGGAGCAGGGGCAGAAAACCGGGTTCTTCCTCGACCAGCGCGAAAACCGGGAGCTGGTCAAACGCTACTCGAAGGGGCGCACGGTGCTCAACACCTTCTGCTACACGGGGGGCTTCTCGGTCTATGCCATGGCCGGTGGCGCCGAGAAGGTCTGCTCGGTGGACTCTTCGGAACGCGCCGTCGTGCTGGCCACGGAAAACATGAAACTCAACTTCGGCCCGCAGGCCAACTTTACGGAAACGGCCGCCGATGCCGTGGAGTACCTCAAGGACATCGAAGACAAATACGACCTGATCATCCTCGACCCGCCGGCCTTCGCCAAGCACCACAAGGTGCTGGGTAATGCCATGCAGGGCTACAAGCGCCTCAACGCCCGCGCCATCTCGCAGATACGCCCCGGCGGCATCCTCTTCACGTTCTCCTGCTCGCAGGCGGTGTCGAAGGAGCTGTTCCGCACGATGATCTTCTCGGCTGCGGCCATCGCGGGCCGCAACGTGCGCATCCTGCACCAGCTGACGCAGCCCGCCGACCACCCGGTGAGCATCTACCACCCCGAAGGCGAGTACCTCAAGGGACTGGTGTTGTATGTAGAATAAGGAAAGAAAGACCGCCCCGAACGGACATGGAAAAAACCGCACACCCGACCTACGCCCACTGCCCGATCCGCCATATCGTCGACCGCTTCGGGGACAAGTGGTCGCTGCTGGTACTCTACAACCTCCATACGAGCGGGTGCCTGCGTTTTTCGGAAATCCACCGCCGGACGGCCGACATCTCGCAGAAGATGCTCACATCGACACTCCGCAAGCTGGAACAGGACGGGCTGCTGTCGCGCAAGGTCTACCCCGAGGTGCCGCCCCGCGTGGAATATGCGCTCACGCCCCGCGGCGAGTCGCTCATGCCCCACCTCACAGCGCTTATCGGATGGGCGGAGGAGAATTTCGACGCTATCCTCGAAGACCGGGAACGGGAAAAGATATAGCGACGGCCAGGGCCCGCCCGGCAAATCAAGCGGATACCCGCGGACAGCCCCCTGTCGTCAGCCATCGGCAAAACGTCGTCAGTCGTCAGCAAAATAAGAACGCTCGCACAAAGAGCAACGGGAAACGGGAAACGCCCATCCGCGAAACCGGGCGTCCCGAAAACAGGATGCCGGAAGCCAGACGGGCGAAGTAAATCCCGAAAAAGCGCACGCAAAGGCATCGGCTGGCGGCAACGAGATCGGCATCCGGCACATACCCCTCAACAAAAAAAGTCCCTTCCGGGACTTTTCCTATTTTACCTTTTCATAGACATACACTTCGTGCAGTTCGCTGTCGTACCCCGGGTAGAAACCCCTGACCATTCCCAGCACGATGCGCGAACCCCGGTTCGAAAGTACCAGCAGCTCGTCCGTCGCAGGGTCGACGGTCAGTCCCTCGATCTCGCCCGCGCGCCGGAAATCGGACATCATACGGAACGGCAACACCGCAGCATAGCTTTTCCCGTCGCGCAGGTCGGCAATATAGAGGTTGTCCGGCTCGTCCAGGTCGGCATCGCCGTCGTCGGCCGAAATGAGCATCTGCCCGCCGGCCATATATATCCCCTGCTGCCACTGCGGCACCGGGCGCAGGTGGACTTTGCGCACATACTTACCCGTCGCCAGGTCATAACCGTACAGGTAGCGCCCGTCGATCCAGTCGGCCATCCAGACCATATTCCGGTCGCGGTCTACGGCCAGCCCGCACACCTCGACCTGCCCCGAAGCCGGTTCCCAATCGATCGACCGCTTCCATGTCAGGTCGTCGGCATCGTACACGGCGACCTGGATATTCTCACCCTTGCCGTCTTCGAAAGTCTCGATGCCGGCATAAATCTCACCGTTCCAGACGTCGATATCGCCGATATGGTTCGCGGCGAGCGGCAACCCTTCGAACGGCTGCCCGTTACGGGCGACCAGCCGCCCCTGCTTGTCGTACTTGTAGAGCACCGTGCTGCCCGAAACATAATAGTAGTTCGAGTCAGCGGCGATCCCCTGCCGGCCTTCGACCGGGAAAACCCGCGACAGGCGATACTCCCCGCCCAGTGTCTGCGCCTGGAGTGCGGTTCCGGCCGTCAACAGGAGCAATACAAAAAAAGTTCGTTTCATCGTTATCTGCAATACTATTTGGCAATCATATACTTGATACGCCCGGCCTCACGGCCCGGATTTTCGTTCCCCACTCTGCGCCCCTGGATTTCCGTACTCCAAATCCTGCGCCCCGGATTCACACCCGGCTTCGTACTCCGGCAGCTGTCGTGCCCCCTCCCGGGCCGCGCCCGAAACTCCGTCCCGCCCCGAGGCAACTTCGACCTTGCTGCCCGGATTTATTCATCTCCGGCTGCGCGCCCCGGCAGCTGTTGTGCACAGCCCCGGCTGCGCCCGCGGCCCGATCCTCCCCTGAGCGCTTTCCGAGGAGACTTCTGCCTCGCCGCCCGGCAACACCTGAAAAGGCCGCCGCCGCGTAGTCGGGATATACGATCGCAAACCCGACGGAGCAAAAACGAGGCCGGAGCCGGAAACCCGCATCGCAGGAACCGCCTCCGGCCTATTCATATCGCGTATCGTCGGGCTTCGCGGAACCGCGCGGGCCACCGGGCTTCACGCATCGGCCTGCACCGTATCCGGCAATCCCCGCCGCCGGCCCTGCGCCGGTGCGAACCGTTTACTTGCGTTTGGTACGCTGCTGCGCCTCCTGCTGGCGGAGGAGCTCCTCGTAGCGCTGCTGGAACTTCGACTTCTTGCCCTTGCTCCGTTTGGCGGCATTGGCCTGCATGACGGCATGGATCTTATCGTCGTCGACCATGCGGCGGATCAGCAACGTCTGGCCGATGGTAAAGAGGTTCGACAGCAGGTAGTAGTAGCAAAGGCCGCTCGAATAGCTGTTGAACCACAACAGCATCATGATCGGCATCATGTAGACCATCATGAACTTCATACCGGCCATCTGGGGCTGGGACGAAGCCGTCTGCTGGTAGTTGAAATACGAATACCCGAACAGCGACACGGCCATCAGCAAGGCGAAAAGGCTCACATGGTCGCCGTAGAACGGGATCGAGAACGGCAGGTTCACGATGCTGTCGTACGACGAAAGGTCGTCGGCCCAGAGGAACGGTTGTTCGCGCAGCTCGATCGAAGCCGGGAAGAAACGGAACATGGCGATCAGGATCGGCATCTGGATCAGCATGGGGATACATCCGCCCATGGGGTTGATGCCCGCTTTTTTGTAGAGCTCCATCGTCGCCTGCTGTTTTTTCATGGCGTCCTCCTTCTTGGGGTATTTCTTGTTGAGCTCGTCCACCTGCGGTTTTATCAGGCGCATCTTTGCCATCGAAACGTAACTCTTGTACGTGAGGGGCGAGATGACGAGTTTCACCAGGATCACCAGGATCAGGATAATGATGCCGAAGCTGGCGATATAGTTGCGCAGGAAGTCGAAGACCGGGATCACGCACCAGCGGTTCACCCAGCCGAAGATACCCCATCCCAGCGGGATCAGGCGCTCCATGTGCAGTTCCTCGCCGTCCGCAGCGACGACCTTCTTGAGGATGGCGTATTTGTTCGGGCCGAAATAGAATGCGAAATCATACCCTTCGGTCTGCACCGTATAGGGCACGGTCATCTGCGCCGAAAAACTCTTCAGCAATTCCGAACCGGGAGCCGCCGTATCGAACGCCAGGTTGGCGTTGGTGACATTTTGCGGGGCGATGAACGCCGACGAAAAGAACTGCTGCTTGAAAGCCACCCAGTTGACCGATGTGGAGATGCTCTTCGACTTGGATTTTTCGCTCATCCCCAGATCCTCGATCGAGCTCTCGCCCGGGAACCGGTACGAAATCGTCGTGTACATGTTCTCGTTCTGGAATCCCTTTTCGTTCTGGTAGGAATTGTTCGACCAGTCGATACCGATCGACGCCTGGTTGGCCATCTGCGGCGCCATATTCACCAGCCGCACGTTGAAGTCCACGAGGTAGTCGCGCTCGGGCACCTGCTTATTATATATAAGGTACTCATATTCGAGCCAGGCATCCGCTGCCACGGGCAGGCGCATCACCACCCTCCGGGCATCGCCTTCGACCTGCTCGGGCTGCGCCCGGAAGACATAGTCCATCGTGTTGACCTTGACGTTGTTCAACCCGTTCTTCACGTAGAACGAAAGGTCGAACCTGGCACTCGCGGGATCCATCAGCTCGATCAGCTGGTCACGCTTGCCGCGGGGTGCATACTTGGTATAATCCTTGAGCGTCACGCCCGTGATCCGGCCGCCGCGGGTCGAAAAGGTCACGATCATCACATCGTTCTCGACGGTAAACTCCTCCGCCTCCGCGTCACGCGCACCGGCGAGGTATTCGCCCAACGCAGCGACCTGCTGCCGGCGTACGGCATCGGCGGCATTTGCCGCAGCCTCGGGCGCAGCCGTATCCGAAGCCGCCACGGCCGTACTGTCGGCTACGGGAACTACGGGGCGCGTCGCAGCGGCCACAGAATCCTGATAGGCCTGATACGCGGCCATTTCCTGCTGATATTTCTCCTGCTGTTTGGTATTGAAATAGGCGAACCCCAGGAAAAGCGCCGCCACGACGACAATACCTAAAATTGTTTTTTTATCCATTTAAAAATGTTTCGTTCTTTCGCTGTGATAAGTGTTGTTACTATTTCTTCCCGGCATATTCGAGCGCCGCTCCCACAAATGCCACGAACAGCGGCGAGGGGCTCAACACCGTACTCTTGTACTCGGGATGGTACTGCGTACCGACGAACCAGGGATGGTCGGGAATTTCGACCACTTCGACCAGCCCCGTATCGGGGTTCGCACCGACGGCTTTCATTCCGTGGCTCTCGAAATCCTTCAGGTATTCGCTGTTGAATTCGTAGCGGTGGCGATGGCGCTCCTGAATCTGGGTCGTACCGTAAGCCTGCGCAGCTTTCGATCCCGGC
>ENA-OOUT01000361-OOUT01000361.1-human-gut-metagenome-genome-assembly--contig:-NODE-361-length-11252-cov-2.159954_pt1 | contig 11252 bp, 5 predicted proteins | sample MGYA00241549_ERZ501280 | MGnify/ENA primary metagenome ERZ501280 (study PRJEB25962, sample SAMEA2042281) | human gut metagenome | biome: human gut; feature: human-associated habitat; material: faeces...
CTGCCGACTGTTCGCCGCCCAGCACCGATGCCGGATCCATGCCGCCGCAATACCCCTCCATGAGCGCCGGACGCACCGTGAGGATGTAATCGCGGGCGTTCATCAGGTCGAACTTCGTGGCGGGCGACGCCCAGGCCCACTGCCCCTCGAATACGATCCGGGGGCCGAGGTGTTTCGAACCTTTCTTCGTGGTGATGAGGATCACGCCGTTCGACGCGCGGGAACCGTAGATGCCCGCCGCCGCGGCGTCCTTGAGGAACGAAACGGATTCGATGTCGTTGGGATTCAGCCCGGCCATTTCGCGGACTACGCCGTCGACCAGCACGATCGGGTCGTTCGACTGGTTGATCGACGATCCGCCGCGGATCAGGAATTTGGGGTCTGCGCCCGGTGTCGCATCGGTCGTAGCGACCCTCACGCCGGGGACGCGTCCCTTCAGGGCGTCGCCGACCGAATTGACGGGGATACCCTCCAGGAGATGCCCGTCGAATTTGCTGATGGCCGCAGTCACCGTCCTGCGCGACTGCGTGCCGTATCCGACCACCACCACGTCCTCGAGCACGGCTTCGTATTCCTCCAGTACGACGTCGATGGCCGACCTCGTCCCGATGCGTTCCTCCCGGTCGGCATAGCCTATGTATGAGAAAACGAGGGTGGCGTCCGGATCGGCGAAGATCCGGTAATTGCCCTCCGCCCCGGCCGAAACGCCCCGCATCGTATCCTTCACGACGACCGAGGCGCCGACCAGCGGCATCCCCGAGCCGTCCTTGACGCGCCCCGTCACGAGTACCAGCTGCGAACGCGCGGAATCCGTGTCGTAGGTCAGCACCACGATGCGGTCGACGACCTTGTAACGGAATCCCCGTCCCTTGAATACCTTTTCCAGGATATGTTCCAGCGGAGCCGCGGTTTCATGCACCGACACGTCGCCGAGCGGCATCTGCGACAGTGCCGATTCGTAGGAGAACAGTACGCCCGTCTGTGAGGTGACGGCCTCCGTGAAGGTCAGCACCGTTGCGGATCCGAGCGTGAGATCCACAGCGTAGGTCTTTTGTGGCGAGGCATTTCTGCCGTCATCCGTAGCATGGGCCTGCGGACACATGCCGGTCAACAGGAGAAGAAATACCAATTCCAGCTTGGGGATGGAATTTTTCTTCATATTTTAAGGTTCGTGAAGCGTGTTCCGGGTTGTGCGGTGCAAAAGGCCTGCGGTGGTCGGCCGCAGGCCCCGTATCATTCGTTGCGGATCACCTCGCAATGCGTTCCGGTCATGAACTCGACGATGTCGACGACCTCCTCGAGCGAATTGCTCCGCAGGTAGTTGATGTCGTAGCGTTTGCCGTCGTCGGGCGACATGATGCGTATGCGTACGCCGTAGCTCTTTTCGATGCCGGCGATGATCTCCGTGATCGTGGCGCCCTTCATCGTGACCAGGTTGTAACGCCTGGTCACATAGAGCGGCGCGTTGATTTCGGCCACCTCCATGTCGCCCATCCGGGCGTCGTACACGGCGCGCTGGTTGGGATGCAGCCGCACGAGGTTGTCGCCGCCGGGGGTTTCGAGGCGTACGGCGCCGCGTTCGAGCACCACCTCCGTGAACGGGTTGCCGGCGAGCGCCCGGACATTGAAGGCCGTGCCCAGCACCCGGATCGCCAGCTCGCGGGTCTCCACGACGAAGGGATGCCGCGCATCGTGCGACACGTCGAAATAGGCCTCGCCGTCGAGCCGCACGATCCGCTCCCCGTCCCCCTTGCCTACGGCATAGCGCAACTCGGTGCCGTCTTGCAGCCACACCTGCGTCCCGTCCTCCAGATGCAGGACGGCCACGTCGCCGGTATGGTTGGCATAGGACTGGAACCGCCCGGCTTCCGGCAAGCGCAGCCCTGCCAGCCGGGCTGCCGCGCCCGCGATCCCGCCCACGGCTGCCGCAGCCGCTGCGGACATCCAACGCCGCCATGCGAACCGCGCGGGGCGCTGCATGGCGTCGTCGGCGTCGATACGCGCGTTGAGCCGCCGTAGCATGGCATCGCAGCGCTCGCCGGTGGCGGGGGAGATGAGCGTCCTGTGTGCGCTCCATACGGCCGCGACTTCGAAAAACAGGCTGCGGTTCTTCTCCGAGGCTTCGAGCCAGGCATATACCTCCCGGTCTTCGGCCCCGCTCGTCCGGCGGACGAGGTATCTGTATAGCAGTCCCTCCATGTCGGTTATGGTAGGGGTATCTGTATGGCGTTCCAATATGTATACTTTTAGGGTGTTACCTATACTATACAGCCATAGGCACAAAAATACCTAGTCTGTTTTCACTTTTTTTTTCGAAAAAGTGCATTTTTTCTGGAATCCCGGGAAATACGGGTCGAGGACGAAGCTGCGCAGGGCTAAAGGTAATAAAAATATCCGGGCTTCAAAGCCCGGATATCATCCCGGCCGTATCTCCGGCACAGGTGCCGGGCAGGATACGGAACGGTTCGGTCAGTTCCATTTGCCCAGCAGCTTGCGGGGGTAGTTCGTGCAGATGGCGTAGAGCTTGTCCTTGTAGGTCAGGTAGTAATCCATGTCGACATCCAGGTCGGCATTGTATACGCTGAGCTTCAGCCCCGCATCGAGGAATTTCTGCACCGAATAACCGTTCTTGTTCACGGTCTTCCCCTCGAAATAGAGGTTTTCGGTCGAGAGGTTCGCCCACGGATAGCCGTAGGAGATGTAATCGGCCGGGTTGCGGAAGCTCATCCACCCGGCATTGCTGCCCACGGCGCCCGCCGCGGCGAGCGAACGCTGCCAGATGGTGACGGGGCTGCCCGAACTGATTTTCGTCGCATTGCCCGTGACGATGAACTCGCAGAAATTCTGCGCGCCCATCTCTTCGATGATCTCGCACGCCCGCTCACACGCCCTGGCCGAAGCCTCGCGCCCCTCTTCGGTCGATTTGCCGTCGATGGTAATGTTCTTCACGTCGAGCCACAGGCGCGTGGTTCCCGCCTCGAGCACCACGTCGATGAAGTCGGCCAGCGAGGGCAGCTGTTCCCCGTTGTCCAGCGTCCCTGCGGCACGCAGTTCGGCGAGCGTATGCTCCCACGGCTTGAGGTTATTGATGTAACACCCCGCCGATGCGTGCGCCACCACGACATCGTCGTCCTTCGTAAGGTAAATATCGCACTCCGACGCGTAGCAGCCCAGCCCGATGGCATAGTTGAGCGCCGCCACCGAATTGTCGGGCCCCTGCCGTGCCCCGGCCCCCGTCGAACCGCCGCGGTGCGCGACGACACGGTTGCCGACCTCGGCCGGGGTTTTGATCTCGGTGCCGGGCTTCGACGGCCCCGTCCAGTCCTTCAGCGGATCTTCGTCGTCGCTGCATCCTGCCGCCAGGCCGGCTGCGACAAGGGTGAGGAGCATAAGCATTTTATCGTATTTCATAGGTTTTTCTTTTTTTATTCGTTGTCGTTCCATGGCCGGAGCCCGGGCCGGACAGGGACGTTCTCCCGTCCGGCCCGCTCCGGATTCAGAAATTCTCGTAATTTTTCACACAGCGCACCGCGGCTCCCGAACCGTTGCCCACGTCGAACCCGTCGTCGAATACCATATCGGCCGAGGTCGTACAGTAGGCGCGCCACAGGGCCATCTTCGAGGCCGTCGTCTGTCCCATCATCGGAATCAGACAGTAGAAGCGCACGTTGCCCGAGTTGGCGCAGTAGTCGTAGCCGCTCTTGTAGAGGCGCCACCCCTGCGGGTAGAGGTTGAAAGCGAAGGCCTCGGCACCGTTCGAAATAACGGTCGCGGGGTTGAACTCGGCGTCCTGCCACTCCTTGCAGCGCAGGTGCGCCGCCACATTGGCCGCATTGCCCGAGGTCATGGCGCCGTACGATGCCGTCGCAGCCGCCACGGGGTAGTCCGAATAGCTCTTCGACGACTCCGCCACCGCGTAGATCAGGTCTTTCCAGTCGGACATGTTGGCGATATGCCAGCCGTAGGGACAGATGCCCTGCACCTGCATCGAGAGCGACGGGTGGTCGGCCTCGGCCTGCGTATTGCCGCCGTCGGAGGCCGCGTAGTCTTTCAGGTCGGCCTTGAGGATCGGTTCCAGCGTGATGCTGTTGCCCACGGCATCCACGACCACCGTCCCGGCGCCTCCCAGCGGGAAAGGCATCAGCAGGGCCGCGCTCAGCGCGCCGGCCGGGTCGCCCGTCAGCGTTTCGTACGAACTGTAAAGGCGTCCGTAGACCGAAGCGCGCGTCGTCACGCCGTCGGGCATCATCAGCTCCTTGAGCGTACCGCCGTTCTCCTCGGTGTCATAGGCCGGGTTGCGCATCGAATACTCCGCTTCGTCGTAACCGCCCGTCTTCGAGCCCCCGACCAGACCGCTGCCCAGCTTGTAGGTGCCCATCGCCGCGCCGCCGTTCCAGTGCAGGCCGGTCGTCATCCACGTCTTGGTCTTTCCGTCACGCGTGACGTATTCCTTGGTGGGGTAGCCGGCCAGTTCCGATTCGGGCATGCTGTTCACGGTCGAGATGCGCGTGAACTCGGCCTTCGAGTCGGCTGCCACCACGTTGTTGTCGTCGTCGAGCGCGATCGTCACGCGCAGGGCATTCATCCCCGCAATGCCGAACGTGAGCTCGGGCGCCGCGGCCTCGGCAGCCGCGTCGGCCAGTACGGCGAGTTTGCCGTCGGCCGTCAGCGCATAGCGCGGATAGGCGTCCGGCGTACGCGAAGTCGAGAGGATCACCTTGCCGCTGCGGAAATAGTGGTCGAGGCCGAACACCAGGTCGTTCTTGTTCATCTGTGCGGCATCGCCGAAAGCCGCAAAGTGGGGTATGCCCGACCCGTAAATAAACAGGTAGGTTTCGTTGGCCAGCTGCCGCACCTTGATCTGCCTTGTGGCGAGGCTCGTATCCTCCGTCCCGGCGCTCACGGTCACCGTCGCCTCCCGCATGTCGGTGGGCGAGGTGTTGTCCGAAGCCGCGAGGACGACCGTCCCGGCCTCCCTGTCGAGCGTGCAGGTGAGCCACTCCACGCCCTCTTCCAGCTCGGCCGTAACGGTCGAGGCGGGCATGTTGGTCTCGAAGGTCACAGTCACCTCGGCAGGCTCCAGGGCCATCATTTCGATGTCCGATTCCGTCGAGAGGGTGAGCGTGGCATCGGGTTTGAGCCCGACCTGCGTGATCGGGAAATCAACGCTTTCGCCCGTCTTGGAGAGCGTTACGCGCAGCGTTCCCGTGCGCTTATAGTCCGTGTTCGCGGAGCAGGTGATCCGCAGCGCCTTTTCGACCGCGCCGTCGGGCGAGGCCGTATGGTAGTCGAGCGTGGCCCAGTCGGTGCCGACCAGTTCGGCATGCCAGTCGCTATACATTTTACCGTAGGGGTTCACCGTCACGATGTAGGTGCCGAACGCCAGTCCGTCCGTCGTCCGCCCGTCGGCATCGAACCCGATCGCGGCGGGCGAAATCGAGATGCGCGCCTCCCGGCTCGTGTTGTCCGCATCGGTGCCCGACTCGTAACAGCCTGTGAATGCCGCCGCGGCGATGGCGAGCAGGCCGGATATGAATTTTCTCATAGCTGAATAGTTTTCTGTTGGGTAAATGGATTAAGACCAGCCTTCGGTCTGCCTGAGGTTGCTGTTCTTGTTGATCGCCGAGGTCGAGATCGGGAAGAGGTAGATGTTGGGGTTCGTCGAACCGCCCACGCCGCCCTCGACACCCGTATTGGGCCAGTATTTGAGCGGGCAGTAGGTGTCGATGTAACCCAGGCGGATGTAGGTGAACCACAGGTTGCCCTCCTCGGCGAATTCCCAGCGGTTCTCCGCAGCCAGCGCTTCGAGCACGTCCTGCTGCGTGGCCGAGGTGTAGAAGTCGGCCTTTCCGTAGGCGCGCTGCGCGACCACGTTCAGCTCCCCGAGCGCCTCCTTGTACTGTTTCCTGTAATAGTACAGCTCGGCACGGAACATATAGTACTGCGCATACCGGTAGAGGATCAGGTCATCGTCGTAGAGCAGCGTCCCCGAAGACCAGTCGCCCGTGAACTTGTTGGGCCATCCGACCTTTTCGTACATGTCGCTCACGCCCGTGCGCTCCATATAGGTCACGTCGCTGCGCTGGTCGTTGTTCTGCTCCTTGTTCCGCTTCAGCTCTCCGATGAATTCGTCCGCATAGCAGAACCACTGGTTGCTCGATACCGGCACGCCGCCCTCGACGTTGCGGTACGAGGCCTTGACCTGCGTCGAGCCCCAGATGAAACGCTGGATGTAGCTGGCCGAATGCACCTCGTTCGTCGCATCGACATGCAGCGCGAAGGCGATCTCCTTGTTGGCCTTGTTCTTCACGTCGAACACGTCGGCGAACTTGCCGAGCAGCGGCGTGCGCGTAACGGCGTCGAGCGCCTCCCCGGCCATCGTCAGGTAGGAATCGCCGCCTTTCTGTGCGGCGTACATCCACAGCGCGAAGTCGGCCTTCAGCATGTTGATGTTGTCCACCGTGGCATAATAGCAGCCCTTGGCGTTGGATGTGATGTGCGTGAGCGCGCTTTCGATGTCCTGCGCCACCTGGGCGTATACCTCGGCCCGGGGCGAACGCGAAGGGTAAATCTCCCGCCCGGTGCTCTCGGTGGGCGTCAGGATGACGGGCGCGTCGCCCCATACGCGGGCGATCCAGTAGTAGACGTATGCCCGGACGAAATAGGCGTTCCCGAGGCAGTAGCTGCGCGTCTCGTCAGACATTTCGACCGACGGCGCGTACTTTATCACCGAGTTGCACTGGTTGATACAGGTGTAGAGGTTCGTCCAGCTTACCGACGACGTGCCCCCGTTGAGCAGGCTGTGCAATACCTCCAGCATGTCCGAGTCCATCAGCGAACGGTTCGTACCGCGGTCCCACATGGCGGGCCCGACGCGCAGTTCGCCCCAGAAGAACTGGTTCGTGTAATTCTGCCGGAAGGCGTTGCGCAATTCGAAATAGATACCCGTCGTCGCGCCCGTGACGTCGCTTTCGTCCACCCACATGTTCGTCGTGTTGAGCTGGTCGGAGTTGACGATATCGAGCTCGCACCCCGCCATCGCCATCGAGGCGGCGCCTATCGCTGCAATATATAGCTTATGGAATTTCATATTCGTATATTCGATTTAGTTGTTGAGAATCATCCCGTTCAGAACGTGGCCTTCAGGCTGAACATCACCTTGCGCGTGGGCGGGTAAATGCTATAATCGGCCGAGCTGGTATTCACCACGCTGTACATGCCCGTGCTCGATCCCGAGGCGGCAACCGCCGACTCGGGCGACACGCCCTTGACCTTCGTCCAGTACACCAGCGTGTTGCCTGATACCGAGACCGTCAGGTTGCCCAGCCCGAGCTTGCCGATCCACCGCTTGGGGAAGCTGTACGACAGCGTCACGTCGCGCAGGCAGAGGTAATCGCCCTTTTGCACGCTGATGTCCGAGATGCGCGAATAGTTCTTGTTGCCACCGTCGGCGTCGTTGGCCGACAGGCGCGCCAACTTGGTGTTGTCGCCCGGCTTCTGCCAGCAGTCGTTCGCATCGTAGATGAGGTTCCAGTTGCAGTTGCCCATCGAGGTTTGCAGGCCGCGCGTATACATGTAGTTGTAGACCGAGTGCCCCAGCGCATAGTCGACGTAGACCGACAGCGAGAGATTCCTGTACTTGAAGGTATTGTTCATACCGCCGGTGGAGTGGGGCGTCACGTACCCCAGCAGGAACATGTCCTCGTCGTTGATCTGCTCGCTGCCGTCCGCCGTACGCGCCGACCCGGCGCGGTTGAGCCATTCGTAGTCGCCGATGTCCTTGCGGCCGGCGATCGAACGGCCGTCCGAACGGCGGATGCCGTGCGAATTGACGTCGTACAGCGCCGCGTCGGCCTGCGCCTCGGTTTCGATGATGTAGGCGGTCTTGTAGCCGTAGATGCGCCCCCTGCGTTCGCCGACGGCCGGGCCGCCGAAACGGAATCCCGTCTCCGACATCGTGTACCCGCCGATACGCCATGCATCCTTGCCGTCGACGTCCTTGTACCTGTACTCGTCGGGGAGCGACAACACCTTGTTCATGTTGAACGAGTAGGTGAAGTCGGTCGTCCAGGTGAAGTTCTTGCTCTGGATGTTCACCGTCGAGAGTTCCACCTCGGCGCCGTAGAAGCGTACCGAACCGACGTTCTGCCGGGCCGAGCCGTAACCCGACGTATCGGGCAGCGTGACGCTGAAGAGCAGGTCGGTGGTCTTCTTGTTGTAATAGTCGGCCATCAGGCGGATGCGGTCGTTGAAGAATCCCATGTCGACGCCGATGTCCAGCTGGTGGGTGGTCTCCCATTTGAGCCTCATGTTGGGCAGCGCCGTGGGCAGGATGGCGCTCGCGCCGTTGTAGATCGACGTTGCGCCGAACCCTCCGTAGGCATCGTAAAGGCCGATGTAGTTGTTACCCGTCAGGCCGTACGAGGCGCGTATCTTGAAGCTGTTGAAATTGCGCACGTTCCAGAATTTCTCCTCCGAGACCACCCAGCCGGCCGACGCCGCAGGGAAATATCCCCAGCGGTTTCCTTCGGCGAATTTCGACGAGCCGTCGGCGCGGAACGTGAACATGAAGAGGTACTTCTTCCTGTAGTCGTAGTTCAGGCGCCCGAAATAGGAGGAGAGCGCCTCGTTGGTGTTGGTGTCCGCCCAGCCCGTGGCGTCCGTCCCTGCGGCCAGCGTGGGCACCTTGTCCGAATCGGCGCCCGTGACCGTCAGCGAAAGGCCGTTGACCGTGTTTTTCATGTAGTCGAACCCGACCGTGCCCTCGATCGTATGATCCTGCGCGAAGGTCTTGCGGTAGTTCAGGTAGCCCTGCGTGCTGAAGCGGTTGGTCTGCCCCCACTTCTCGTAGGTGCGGCGCTGGTTGGAGATAGCGTTGCCCGCCAGGCGCTGGTTGTCGATCCTGTAATAGTTGTGGTTGGCAACCTGCATCACGGCGCGCAGCCCGTCGACGATTTCCCATTCGAGGTTGAAATTGGCCGTCATGCGGCGTGCCGTGTAGTTGCTCGTATAGTAACGGTCGAACCATGCGGCCGAGATGGTCGTGTTGTTGGTTCCCTGGGCGGGCGTGCCGTCATCCAGGTAGTCGCGGTGCGTGGCGGGCATGAACATGCCGCGGCCCACGGTCGTCCAGTAGGTGGCGATACCCGACGAGGGGAGCGTGTTGCCCTTCGTTTCCGAGTAGTCGAATACGGTCGTCGCCTTCAGGTTCCTGAGTATCTTGAACGAGGTGTTGCCGTGGAAGGTGAAACGCGAGAAATCGGTGTTGATGCCGATGCCGCCGTCCTTCGTGTAGCCGGCCGACGCGGCATACTGCACCTTGTCGTTGCCGCCGTTCACGCCGACGTAGTAGTTCATCCAGTACGAGTCGTCGAACCATTGCTTCTGCTGGTCGTTGTCCTGGTAGGCGATCAGTTTCGAGTGGTCGATGGGGTCGACCATCACCTTCCAGCCTGCGGGGACGTCGGCCGGCGTATCCACGAATTTGGGCGTCCACACCGAATTGTCGCCGTTGCCGATACCGGCGGAGTTGGCGCCCGTCAGGATGCCCGAGCCGTAGGCGTAGGTCGAAGGGTATTCGTTCAGCATCGTGCGCATCGTGCGCAGGTAGTCGCCGCCGTCCATCAGGTCGAACCTCACGGCGGGCGAAGTCCATGCGGCCTGCGCCTCGAATGTCACCTGCGGGCCCCGTGCCATGCTGCCCTTCTTGGTCGTGATGAGGATTACGCCGTTCGAGGCGCGGGCACCGTAGATACCCGCCGAAGCGGCGTCCTTCAGCACCTCGATCGACTCGATGTCGTTGGGGTTCAGGCCGGTCATTTCACGGTTCACGCCGTCGATGATGATGATCGGGGCGTTCGACTGGTTGATCGACGAACCGCCGCGAATCAGGAACACGGGGTCGGAACCCGGCTGGTTGTCGGCCGACGATACGCGCACGCCGCCGACACGTCCCTTCAGGGCATCGCCGATGGAGTTGACCGGGGCGCCGGCGAGTTTCTCGCCGTCCACCTTCGAAACTGCGGCCGTGATCGTGCGGCGCGACTGCGTGCCGTAACCGATCACCACCACGTCGTCCACCATCAGCGCATCCTCTTCGAGCCTAACGTCGATCACCGAGCGGGTGCCTACGGGCACCTCCTGTTTCTTGTAGCCTATGAAGCTGAATTCGAGCGTCGCATCGGGGCCCGCCTGGATCGAATAGCGGCCGTCGGCCCCGGATGTCGCGCCGGTTGCGGTTCCCTTCACGATGACGGTGGCGCCGATCACCGGTTCGCCCTTCGCATCCCTGACCGCACCCGTTACGAGGTTGCCCTGCGCCTGCGCGTCCATCCCGCACAGCACCAGAGCAATTATACATACACTTTTCAAAAGTGTCGTAAGGACTCTTTTCATAATAGGTTTCTTTCAGTTAAGTAATTAATGATTTGCCGGGCTATTTTTCCCCGAAGGTGATGCCCGACGACGAGCCCCCGTCCTGGAAGCCGACCGCCAGTTCCGCATAGTTCGTCCCGGTGAGTGCCGTGCCGTTCACCGAACCGCCTGCGGCGCTGTCCTCCACGCTGTGCTTGTTCCAGCCCACGAGTGCCCCCGCATGCAGCGCGCATGCCACCGCGCCGAAATTCCTGCATCCGGACACGGCGCCCACGTCGTTGCGCCCGATGATGCCCCCGGCCGCCAGCAGCGCCGAAGTGCCCTCGACGGTGGCCTGTACCGCACCGTTGTTGACGTTGCCCGTGACGGCCGACTTGTCCTTGGTATTGTAGTCGTAGCCCACGATGCCGCCCGCATAGGAGCTCTTGCCCGCCTGGGCATTGTGCATCCAGACCGCACCGTCGTTGGTGTTGTTGGTCGCATGGCCCGACTTGATGATGCCCGCGATGCCTCCGGCGCCGATATTGGCGTTGCTGGAATTTACCGTCGCCGAGACCTTGCCGCTGTTCGTGCAGCCGTTGGTCACCGCCGTGCCGTCCGTGCCGTCGTAGAAACCCACGATGCCGCCTGCGGCCTCCCAGTTGTTGGCCGTCGCCGTATAGGCCAGGGTGATGTCGCCGCTGTTCGAACAGTCGTCTATCGTGCTGGCGTTGTGCGTACCGACGATACCGCCGATGCGGGTCACCTGCAGTTTGTCGGAGCTGACGGCCGCCCTGTTGGCACACCCCGTGACCTTCGCCCCGCTGTACGTCTGCCCCGCGATGCCGCCGATGCAGAGGTAACCCGCGCCCGCGGCCTTGGCCTGCACGCCTTTCCCC
>ENA-OOUT01000396-OOUT01000396.1-human-gut-metagenome-genome-assembly--contig:-NODE-396-length-10384-cov-2.269629_pt1 | contig 10384 bp, 8 predicted proteins | sample MGYA00241549_ERZ501280 | MGnify/ENA primary metagenome ERZ501280 (study PRJEB25962, sample SAMEA2042281) | human gut metagenome | biome: human gut; feature: human-associated habitat; material: faeces...
TAAGTTATCGATGCACACTATTGAAAACCAGACGATATGACGGGAAAAGAGGCTATTTCCAGCAAGACCGGTCGATGACTGCACGTATACGACCATTGAAAGAAGGGAAATACCGGCCAAGTCTAGTAATAGGTGTAGACGACCCCTTCAAAAATACCGGAACAAACTATTTTGCCACTGTCTACGGCGCTCTTACCAAAGGCTTCTCCATTGCCCAAGGTGACCGTCTTGCTGTGACAGCAGGCTACTACATCCCACTGAATGATCACAGCATAAAAGACGGTCCTTTCGGAGGTATCAGCTACTCCCCTGCTTTCTGCCGGGAAATGACTGTCATGGCCGAATATGATTCGGAAGGTTTCAATGTGGGAGCTGCCGCCAGATTATGGAGGCAGCTCTCCATCCATGTGTTTACCAGAGAATTCAACAGCATATCGGGAGGGATACGGTATGAATGCAGGCTGTTGCACTAAGAGAGAGATGAAGGATTAAGGATTAGGGATTAAAGAGTAGGATGAAAAACAAGAGAAAAAGCGGTTTGAAGTGGATACTGGCAGTATGGTTCTGTGGTATTTCTGCAATGGCAGATGCCCAAGTGACAGAGGGCCTGAAAGCTATCGGAATGGAAAATATCCGATGTGCACAGACACCGGGAATGACCACTGTAAGTTTTGAGAACAACGTATATAGAAGTACCTACACCGGAGTGGGCAAAGCCATAGATGCCTGCTTGGGAAGCAAGACAAAGGGCGATTTGCAATTGGTGGTACTGGAAAACCGGATTCCCAGGCTTTGCATCAATCTGCCGGATACATTGACGGAAGCATACAGAAACGGAGAAATCAACCTGACACAAGTATATCAGCAAATGGGGATTACAGTAGATACGGATCCTGCCATGAAGGCATTGAAAAATGCCGGTCAGGAAGAAGTGCCGTCTGCCTGGAAGGTGGATTTGGTGATATACCCCGATTTGTTTTTGGAGAACAATACGTTTGACGAACTGTATACATATGCCATCAACCTGAATCCGGCAGTGGAAATGGCTCTATGGAAAGGTGGGAAAATGACCGCACAAGTGATACTGCCCGTAGCCACCAATCTGAGTGGAGAGATGAAACGGATAAGACCGGGAATCATAGCTCTATCGCAGGATGTACGCTTCAGGCATAATATCTTCGGGAAAATGACGGTGGGCAACTTTACCAACAACCGCTACGGTGCGCAACTGGAAATAAAATACCGCACCGACAACGGACGCTGGGAACTGGGCGGAACGGCAGGCTCCACCGGTTTCTCCGCCGTCACCCGGGAAGACGGATGGTATATGGGCAGAAAACAACGTATCAATGCCTCGCTGAACGCTTCGTACTACGAACCGCACCTCAACTTGCAGTTCGACCTGAAAGCAGGGAGGTATATTTACGGTGATTATGGAGTGAGAGGAGACTGTACGCGGCACTTCGGAGAGTATGCCATCGGCTTGTATGCCCTCTGTACGGACGGAGAGATAAACGGAGGATTTCATTTTGCCATCCCCCTGCCGGGAAAGAAATGGAGCCAGAAAGGATTCTTCAGGGTAAAGCCTGCCGACTACTTTACATGGACATACGGCATGGTGGCAGATGGAGAATACATAGAAAAACGACTGGGAAGAAGTTACAGCACACGCCCTGACGAGAACCGGAGCAGCAACTTCTACCAGCCGGACTATATACGCTACTTCCTTATAAAAGAAATACAACGGGAACTATCAAAAGAAATACAACGGGAGTTATCAAAATAAATATTAATTAAACACTTGAATTTTATTAATTGACAAAGTTATGAAAAAGAAAAATTTGTTTTTTGGAGGTCTGCTGATGTTTGCCATGGCCTTTAGTACTGTAGCACTCATCGCCTGTGGTGACGATGACAAAGAGAATGAAGAAGTAGTAGATCCGCTGGAAACGGAAAAGGAATATTACATTGTGGGCACAGTGACAGCTACCGGCGGTGCATTGACCGGTGCCCAGGTAGATGCCGGAAACAACCTGACAGCTACTACCGATGCACAAGGCGTGTACATGCTGACCGTGAAAGAAACCGGTGAATATAACCTGAAATTCACAGCTACCGACATGGAAAGCATGGAAAGCAAAGTGACCATTGCCGCAAGCGCCGCCAATCGTACACAAACCACTCTGAATGTGAAAATGGCGAAAGCCATCAGCTTTGAAAATGTAGAAGAAGTGACAGTAGAAGCTGACAAGGAAACCAACGTGGAAGCTGCCCAGAACGAAACCTCTGCGGAAGAAGCAGCCACTACCACAACCGTATCCGTACCGGCACAAGCTGCTGAAGAAGGCACGACTATTGCCGCCGTAACTTACGAAGAGCCGAAAGCCAGCACAAGCGAAGAGGTGGCAGAAACTCCGAAAGAAGAAGCGGTGCCCGTGACGGCAGTAGCCATCAAAGTGACACCGGAAGATGCGGTGGCCAAAGCTCCTATTGAAATAAAGACAGCGGTAACAGGTAGTGCAAGCACCGGCTCTTACTTTGACCCTGCCTCCATGGAAGCGTTGAAAGATGCTGTTGTCACAAGAGCTGCCGTACACTTTGGAGACGTAACCTACAAAGACGGCAACTACGTCATTACAATTCCCGAAGGCGAAAAAATACAAGGCAAGTATCTGACCAATATCCTGCCAAGCAAAACTGTAAGCAAAATACAGCAAGGCGGATATAACACCGTGAACGGAGAAAACGGTGTAATCAAGATTGAAAACAGAGATTACTCGGCACTGACCGCCACTCTGAAGGTAATCACCAAGTGCGGCTGGGACTACACCACTACCCCGGAAGCTGCATTGCAAGCCGTGGGAGCCTCTAAAGGACTGGCTTCTGTCATCGAAAAGTGTATCACCAACGCCGAGAAGGCAGCAAGAATGGCTATTACACCGTAGAAAAAGAATTGAAGACCGCCATCAGCGGAAACAACCAACTGGTTTTCGGCAGCCGCAGCAAAACCCAGACGAAGACATATACATTCCCCGTATTCGTAAACGGTGCGAAAAAACAGGTAGTTGTCCAACTGAATTGCTACACGGGCTATACCGAAGAATACAGCAATACCCCTATCAACAAGCATTCAGGCGGTACAACCGGAAAATAAAGCGAACGGCATAACTTATAATCCCCTTTAAGCAATTTATCTGCCTATGACCATAGCCATTGATTTTGACGGTACCATCGTAGAGCACCGCTATCCCCGGATAGGAGAAGAGATTCCCTTTGCCACCGCTACGCTGAAGATGCTGATGGACGAGCGCCACCGGCTGATTCTGTGGACGGTACGTGAAGGGAAGCTTCTGGAGGAAGCCGTGGAATGGTGCAGGAAACGGGGTGTGGAATTCTATGCCGTCAACCGGGACTATCCGGAAGAAGACATCGCACACACCGGTTTTTCGCGCAAAGTAAAAGCCGATCTCTTTATCGATGACCGCAATCTGGGCGGACTGCCCGACTGGGGAAGCATCTACCGCATGGTGCATGACGGGCTGACCTACGAAGAACTGTTTCGCGAAAACAGTGAACCGGTCCGGCAGAAAAAGAAGGGCTTTTGGGCACGTTTGAAAAAATAATATCCAAATAAGATTTTTGACTTATGTCAATTCATAACCCGCAAAAACCTTCTAATTTTGTACTCGAAATAGAGAAAGATTAGTTTTTATAAGAGTAAAGAGATTAGTTTTTAGGGTGCACTAAAAAAATAGGCAATATCCAACAATGGTTATTGCCTATTTTTATATATAGCCGGAAGCCAAGTACATCAATACAGACTTCCCAGGCCGACTTCCGTAAAGAGCTTCGCCAACTTCTCCACCACCGGTTTCATATAACGTTTTCCTTTCTCGGCAGAAGCTTTTTTGGGGTTCCCTACCCCGCTGTCGACTGTAGCCTTATCCCAATGGCGGGGAGCCCAGCCCACCTTTTCATTCAGGGAAGGAATAGCAAACGGTCGGGATTCTCCGTCACCGGCCTCAGCCAGATTCACCAGCTCGGGATGGTAATGCATCATGACGGAAGTCTCAGACTCGCCGGCATGGTCGTCGACAACAGCCTCAAAGTAGTCTTTGGGAGGGACGATGCTGAACCAGTCGGCAGCGATAATCAGAAAATCGGGATACACAAACGCCAGGTCACGAATCATTCCCTTGAAGTTGTTGCCGCCATGACCGCTGAGAATAATCAGCTTGCGCATGCCTTGTGCATAGAGGGAGGCAACTATGTCTTCCAGAATGGCCTGCTGGGTGGAATAGCGGGTATGGATGCAGAACGGAAGTTCGCGCTGCCCCGGATTGTGTGCACCGAAAGGTACGGGAGGCATCACCATGCAGCGTACACCGGAATTCTGTAAAGCCAATGCAGCCGCGTCTACGGCAATGTCATGCGGCAGAATACAATCAGTGAGATAAGGCAGATGCAGATTATGGGGCTCCGTAGCTCCCCAAGGCAGGATGACAACGTCATACTTCACTCCTTTCACCTTTCCATAGCAGGAAACAGTAAGGTCAATTTCTCTTTTTTCCATGATAGTTTATTTTGGGGGTAAATCTTTACCGCAAAAATAAACATTATTCCGTCACATTGAACCTATTGCCGGCGATATTCTTTAGGTGACATACCGGTGTGATGCTTGAAATACTTGCCAAAGAACGACTGGTTGGCAAAGTGCAGCTCGTCCGCAATTTCCTGAATGCTCAGCTCGGAAGACTTCAACAAGGCTTTGGCTTCCAAAACGACGAGACTGTCAATCCATTCGCCTGCCGTCTTTCCGCTGATTTCCTTCACTACGGTGGAAAGGTGCTTGGCGGTGAGGAACATCTTATCGGCATAATAGGACACACTTCGCTCTTCCTTATAGGACTCTGAAACGGCACGGATAAAGCGTTCGAACAAGTCTTCCTTCCTGCTTTTGGGTATGCGCTCCTGAACGGCATGCCCTTGATAGATGTTGTATATCTCATAGAACAGTGCCAGCAGCAATCCCTGGGTGATTTCCTTACGGAAAGGATTGTCCTTCAGCTTCACCTTGCTCCAGAGGAAAGAGTGATACTCCTGGAATGATTGGGATTCCTCCGGAGTGATGTGGACGAAAGGCCGTTCCTTAATCATGAAGAACATGGGGAAAAGCTGTTGCATGGTGGGTATCACCATATCCATAAAATCTTTTGAGACGGCAATGAAAAGTCCGGCAAAGTCATCGGAGCGTTCTCCTTGCAGAACAATCTGGTCGGGAAGGATAATACCCAACATACCTTCCCGCATTTCACATTGCTGCAAGTTGAGTTCCAGTTTGCACCACCCTTTCAGGCAGACAGTCAGGCAAGCAGCATTCAAACGGGTGGGATAAGAGCTCAAAGACATGTCCTTGATGTCATCAAAAATAGCAAAATCATTGCCGATGAAATCGATCATCGGCAAATGATGTATCTGGGAAATATCTACATTCCGTATTCTCTTAGTATCCATGGTTTTTGTGCTTTGGCGACAAATGTAGGACTATTTTGCGGAATTTAGCTCTAAAAATCCTTAAATGGAAACTTTTAGTTCATTATCTTGAAGCCGACAAAGAAGGTTCTCGGCTGCGTAGGTCCGTAGAAATAGCCCGCATCGCGGAATTCCCCTTTATCCAGGTCTTTCTGGAAACTGTTGAAGATATTCTGTACACCCGTATTCAACTGAAGCTTGATATGGTCGTGAAGCACAAACGTATAGTTCAGCTTCACATTCAGGTCCAGGAATTGGGGAGTATGCTCCATGCGGTCCGAGGTGATATTGCAGAAGGCACCTTCGGGAGCATCTTCCGGTGCGTAGTGCGGAACAATCATCTTTCCCGTATAAGTGCCGGAAAGGGAGAAGTCGAAATTCTTCACCGGCGCCGAGGAGAAAGTGAAATATCCGTAATAGTCCGGTGTACGGGGCATGCGCTTGGTGGTAAGGTCTTTGCCGTCCACCTTCGTCCAGGCTTCCTCATGGATATAGCGGCTGCGCTGCGCCGTGAAGCCGAGCTGGAACTGCGCCTCCTTGCCGTGGGCAATCTTCGCATCCAGATTGGCACCGTATACGCGTGCGCCGTTTCCGTTGCGGCGCTCCTTGATGACATCCCCTACTTCGTTCTTGCCGATATCTTCGAGCACAAAGACGTGGCGCAGGTCTGTATAGAAACCCTCCACCAGGATGTTTGCCTGCCAGTGTCCCAGATGGGCAGTCCAGTCCACCGAACCGCTGTAACTGTTGGAGCGTTCTTCACTCAGGTTATCGGCGAGTTTGATTTGGACTCCCTTGCCGCCTACTGCCGTCACGTGCAAGTCCTCATCGTATGCCTGCGGAGCGCGGAAACCGGTAGAGTAAGTCAAGCGTGCCTGAAAATCATCTGCCGGCTTGTAGAGCAGGTTGACGCGGGGGCTGAAAATAAGCTTGTCTATCAGGTTGTGTTTGTCCAGGCGGGCGCCGACCAGCATGGTCAGTACGTTCATCTTCCACTCATTCTGCACGAAGGCGCTGGCAATGCGGACATCCTGCTCCATGTCACGATGATAGCCGGTCATGATGTCGTGCAGGGAGTTGTTCTGATATTCCAGTCCGCCGGTGAAGGTGGCGGGGGCAAAGAAGCAGTTGTCCATATTGCCCACATACATGCCGCCGGCAACCCAGGTCAGGTCTTTCGTCTTGCCGTAGGCATTCATGTTCTTTTGGGCACCATAGTAGCTGTTGCGGTCGGTGTGCTGGATGGAGGTGTAAGCCGAAATCTTATGCTTGTACTCTTTCCAGAACAAATCATAACTCACGCCTCCGCTATTGATGATATGCTTGGTCTGCTCGGTGATGTCCGTCTCGTGCGGCTGCAAATCGAATTTGTTGCCTCCGCGACGAAGTTCGTTGGTGGTATGGTATTCCAGATTGATGCGGCTGAAATGCGTAGGACGGTAATAGGCGCGGAAGCCGAAAGTATTCATGTTCAGCTTGCCCAGCTCGGAAAAGCCATCGCCATCGCGGTCGTAGGGGTTGCGGTTGCGGTAACTCTCATAAAAGGCAATGCCGTAAGAGTTATCTTTGGCAACCAGCGACACATTGCCACCCATATATTGCTCCCAGGACTTGCCGTCCATATTGGAGAACATGCTCGATACCTGAAAGGAATTGTTGATGGGGTCTTTGGTTATAATATTGATAGTTCCTCCCACAGCATTGGCCCCAAACAAGGCAGAGCCTCCGCCACGCACCACTTCTACCCGTTCAATCATGTTCACGGGGATTTGCTCCAATCCGTACACACCGCTCAATGCACTGATGATGGGACGGCTGTTTATCAATATCTGCGAATACGGACCTTCCAAGCCATTGATGCGCACCTGGGGGAAACCACAGTTCTGGCAGTTGTTCTCCACACGCAAGCCCGATTGGTAGTTCAGTGTCTTGGCAAGGTCGGTGGAGTTGACCATCTCGAACAATTTGGTACTCATCACATTTACAACTACCGGAGCTGCCTTGCGGCTTACCTCGTTGCGGTTGGCGGATACCACCACTTCATCGGTCATGAAACTCTCCTCTTCCATCGGGAAATGTATGACGGCAGTAAAGTCCTTGCTCACCGTCACCTCCTTCTCTTGGGTCTTGTAACCCACTGCCGACACACGGAGCTTGTATTTTCCCGCCGGAAGCTTGCGGAACTCAAATTGTCCTTCTTCATTGGAAACCGTTCCCTGACCACTGCCGATAATCAAAACCGTGGCATACGGTATATTTTCCTCCGTACCTTTCACTATCACATGGCCGGAAATCATATTGCCTTCTTTTATAGGATTTACGGCAAAAGCTACGCTGGCACTTACCACTGCAAGTACCAACGCCAAAATGTATTGTTTCATCAAATTAGCGCTCTAAATAAAAAAAATAATTCAAGTCTGAAAAAAGATAATCATCCGAGATGCCGCACTTCGTTCACTGAAATGCCGGACTTCGAGACTAAAATGCCTGGTATCTACATACAAAAAATCCAGGCGTTTTTAAACCTAATGACTATGAAAAAAGAGCGGGAGGAGCGCGAAGGGAAAGGGTACGTATCACTTCCCCCTTAACAGTAGGTGTTGCCGGTTTGGCTCTGAGCATGGCCAGCAAAGGACGCATCGGGTGCTGAACCTCATACACATCCACCCCGGAAGAGTAGAATGCCGACAAATGCCCGATGACCAGAAGGGAAGTCTGGGAGTGAGAGTGTGTGCCATGAAAAGGGTGCGAGTGCGTTATCATCACCCCATTCACATAATGGACGTGAGTGAACGCGGTGATGCTTGCCTGGTACATGATAAACAGTACCAGCAAGCTCAATGCGCCTATATTTTTTTTCTTCTGCTTCACGTCCAAAAACTTACATTATAGATTCTGAGCCGCAAAGATAGTGAATTATTCTTTAACTTTGCCAAACAAGAACTCATAATCACGCATGGAAGCCGGAGCCACCCATTCTTCGGGAATAAACTTCCACTGATTCAGCGCACGCGGTTCAATCACCTTCTTTCGCTCGATGTACTGCATCAGATAATAGCGTAAGTCCTTATCCGTAGAGTGGATGATGCGCTCCTTCAATTCATCCTGCGAGATGCCGGAACCCTTTGTCAGCAATTCGCCGCCACCGTTTCCGCGATAAGAATTCACCGCTACCTTATACATTTTATCCATATCGAACGGGGTACCGTCTGCCATACTGAGAATGGCTACCTTCTCCCCATCCGGCTTGGTCACATCCACCGTGTAGATAATACCCGCCGCAGAATCGAAGTTGAAGCTGAAATTCTTGAATGAGGCCCTATCCGTAGCACCTTCGCGGCGCTTCTCACGGAAGAGAAGGATATGGTCGTCCGGAGACTTCATCCGATTGGTCCACAAATCATACGACATCTCCAAGGCATCGCGTATCTCCTTCCCCGTCAGACGCATGGTGTAAAGCATATTTTCGTACTTATACAGATTGAACATATCGTTCACAAAAATGTCTCCTTTACGGATTTCCGTATCATAGGACAAAGGAGCCGCAAAAGAAATATCCGCTCCGCTGATTGCCAACTGCAATTCGTGGATAAGGTCTATAAAAGCGGAAGAACCGAAATAGGCAGGACGTGTGGAGATAGTCTCGGTAAAGGAACCAATTTTCTTGGAAACAAAATTCTGCACAGCTTCATTTTCGGGGGCAAAGCGTTGCATGAACTCTTCGCTGACGCCGTAGTCTTGCGTATCGGACAGTATGCCGTCTATCTTCTTGTCTATAACTTTACCATCACGCAGTTTCAAGGTTATATCCACATTACTCACAACAACACCGTTGCTGGCAGGGTCCATCACCAGTACCGAGTCACCGGCTATGTTGCACACCCTCTTGCATTCGCGCGCATGGTCGTGCCCCATCAGGACAATATCGAATCCCGGCACGTTGCACGCCACTTCCACCGAAGCGTTTTCGCGATACTTGCCTCCCATCAGCTGGGCATCCTGGCCGGCATGGAACATACCGATAACCAAATCAGGCTTTTCCTGCTCACGGATAATCTTCATCCATTTGCGGGCAGTCTCCTCCATATCGTCGAAACGCAGCCCTTTCCACAGATTCTCTGAAAGCCATACGGGGATGGCAGGAGTTATCATACCGAGAACCACAATTTTCACTCCGTCACGTTCCAGCACCTCATAGGGTTTGAAATGGGTTTCTCCGGTAGCAGTATCCACAATATTGGCACCCAATATCGGAAAACGGCAGTCACCTGCCCAACGGTCGAAAACGGTACGGCCGGTCTCTACGTCATGGTTACCCATATTACCGGCATTATACCCCATGAAATTCATCATCTCCGCTGCCAGATGAGGGGCAACGGTATCTATGTAATTATAATAATAGGCTGTGGGCTGTCCCTGCAGAATGTCGCCATTGTCCAAAAGAATCAGGTTTTCGCCATAAGCCTCACGTTCTTTTTGCACCAAAGCATGCACACGTGCCAGACTGCCGGTTGCCTCCCGGCGGCGTATAAAGTCGTAGGGATAGTAGTTGCCGTGTATATCACTGGTCTGTACGACTTTCAGTTTCACCTCTCTTTCCTGCGCAGGCAGTATGCTTGTCAGGACAAAAATCCAGATAAAAAAACAACTAAATCTTTTCATTATATATCCTTATTTCTTGTCGGTTCTTATAAGTTCATAGGGTGGGTAAACATAAACCGCGCTCCATCCGTATAGGCAGGATCTATCCAAATCTCGCCGCCCCACTTCTCAACGGTCAGCTTACAGATGGACAGGCCCAAGCCGGTTCCCTGCACATATTCGTTCAGCTTCTCGAAACGTTCGAACACCC
>ENA-OOUT01000416-OOUT01000416.1-human-gut-metagenome-genome-assembly--contig:-NODE-416-length-9742-cov-2.269124_pt1 | contig 9742 bp, 8 predicted proteins | sample MGYA00241549_ERZ501280 | MGnify/ENA primary metagenome ERZ501280 (study PRJEB25962, sample SAMEA2042281) | human gut metagenome | biome: human gut; feature: human-associated habitat; material: faeces...
GTGTCCTCCAACGGGAAGCCGCACAACCGCCAGAGCCGTTACATGGCCAATGTCGCGGGTGCGGGCTTCGACGCCCATGTGGTGCGCAAGTTCTCGCACCTCAAGAAGAAGGGGCGCAAGAACCGCTGGATCTACACATGGTGTCTGGTCAGGCAATTCTTTCGTTATAAATCCACCGGAATGAAGGTGTGGGTCGATGACCGGCTGGTCTACAACAACCTGCTGCTAAGCATCGCCATCGGTATTTGCAAGTACAACGGCGGCGGTATGCAGCAGCTTCCCGAGGCTGTGGCCGACGATGGCATGCTCGACGTGTCGCTCATCCGGCCGGTGCATTTCTGGCACCTGCTGTTCCGGTTCCACTACCTGTTCAACGGCGGTATCTACCGTATCCGGCATATCCTCCAGGAGCGCGGTAGCCGTATCCGCATCGAGTCGTCGCCCGAAATATCGGTCGAGGTGGACGGGGAGCTGCTGGGCGAAACGCCGCTCGAATTCTCGATCCTCCACAAGGCGATCCGGATCGTGGTGTCCAAGGAATTTTACGACAAACGCCCCGAGACGTCGTGTTCGTGCACGGTGCCGGAGGTGTAGCGCTTGTTACGCCGCCGGAGTGGCGGGGTAAAGATAACCGGGCGGGATTTTTTCAAAAAATCCCGCCCGGCTGCGTTTGGTCGTGCGATGCGTCAGTTGACGCTCTCGATCACGTCGACTTCGGTAATCACCCATTCGAAAAGGTCGTTGGCGCACTGCCCCTGCAACTGGCGCAGCTGCGACATGTCGGTCGTATCGGCCAGGATGGCGTTGAAGAATTGCGACATCGTGTCGTAGGTGTCGTTCACCTTCCCGGCGAAGCAGTTGTAAAAAGCCTTCTGCTGGTCGTGGTCGAGGCCCGCGGGGAGCACGCCCTGCGCTACGAGGTAGTTGTAGGGGAAGATATGCCGCATGTTGCGTGCGTCGGCGTTCAGTTCGTCCACGATGGTCGTGACGACCACCATGTCAACCGTGTCGGTTACGCCCGGCATCTCCACGAAGGTTGCGTAGACGGGATAGGTGCCTTCCAGCTCCCCGGCCACCTGGTCGGTGAAGAGTACGAACTCGGCGTCGGTCAGGTCGTCGAGGTAAACCATCTGGCGGTAGCTGCGCAGCGCTTCGCGCATGGCCTTGCGTTGTTCGTGGTTCCACTCCCGCTTTTGCGAGCAGCCTACGAAGCCTGCCGCGAACATCGAGAGCAGGGATACACAGAGGAGAATTTTTTTCATCGTTTCCTTGATTTTGGTTTTACTTATGGCAGGAACGCAATCCGTGTGCCAAAAATTTCATATCTTTACCCGAAAATCAGTTTGCTATGGATGTCCTGGCTTTTCGCGACTACTGCCTGTCGCTGCCCCTGACCGAGGAATGTACGCCCTTCGACGAAACTACGCTGGTCTACAAGGTCGGCGGGAAGATGTATGCCTATGCCGATATGGAGAATTTCGGGCGGGTCGCCGTGAAGTGCGACCCCGACGAGGCGGTTTCCCTGCGCGAGGAGTATCCCGACGTCACGCCTGCGTGGCATTCGAGCAAAAAGCACTGGAACGACATCCGCACGACGGGCGACCTGCCCGATGCCTTTATCCGGGCGCAGATCCGCAATTCCTACCTGCTCGTGCTGCGGCAGAACGTTACGCCCAAGTCCCTGCGCGAAGAGATACTGGCCTATGTCGGGGAACACGGCCTGCCCGAATAGCCGCTGTGCGGGAATCCTGCTCCGGCCCTGAGATTGTCCGATCAAATAACTCGATAAACTATGAATATCCGATTTCTTTTCGCAGCGCTGGTTTGTGCGCTGGCTTTGGGTTCATGCGGCGGAAATGCCCGAACCGAACTTTTCAATGGCAAAGACCTTGCGGGTTGGGTATGCGTCGTCGACAGCCTGGGCGACGTGCCTGCCGGGGAGGTATTCACCGTCCGGGACGGCAATATCCGTATCGCGGGGCAGCCGTTCGGCTACATGCGTACCGCGCGGCAGTACGGCGATTACAGGCTCCATGCCGAGTGGCGCTGGATCGGCGAAGCTACGAACAGCGGCATTTTCCAGCGCGTGCAGGAGGGCGACAAGGTCTGGCCCCAAGGGATCGAATGCCAGCTCATGGCAGGGCGTGCGGGCGACCTGGTGCTGCTCGGGGGTGCAAGGGCCGCCGGGATCGAACCGGTGGGGAAATTCCCGGTAAAGGCACGGATCGGCGATGCCGGCTGTGAGAAGCCGGCAGGCGAGTGGAACGAGGCCGAGATCGTCTGCCGGGGCGACCGGATGACCGTCTATATCAACGGCATGTTGCAGAACGAATGTTCGGGTACGGATCGCACGGGCTACATTGCGCTCCAGAGCGAAGGCGGCACCCTGGAGTTCCGCAATGTCTACCTCACCGATGTGAAATAGGCATCCGGCACAGCGGCCCGGATACTCGAAAACGAAGGCCGTCCCCGCAGCAGGGGACGGCCTTCCGTCGTTTTGAGGCCGGATTGCTATGCGCGCATTTTTGCCTTCCAGCGAAGATAACCCGCGACTGCCAGCGCCGAGTAGAGGGCGTACAGGCCTGCCGTCAGCGGGATGCCCTTGTAGAGGTACAGCCCCACCGTTACCAGGTCTACGGCCAGCCATACGAGCCATTGCTCGACGTACTTGCGCGAGAGCATCCACATCGCCACGATGCTTCCGGCCGTGGTCATCGCGTCCCAGAACGGCACGGTGCTGTTGGTGAATCCCACGAGCAGGAAGTAGATGCCCGTATGCGCTGCGGCGTAGACGGCGATCAGCCCCGCAGCCTGGCGCAGGGGCGTATGCCCGATCCGGTCGGCCGCTGCTTTCCTTCGCGGTGCGTTATGCCATACGATCCACCCGTAAAGGCCGGCCAGTACGTAGTAGGCCTGCATCGAGCAGTCGGCATACAGCCCCGCCTTGTAGTAGAGTGCACCGTGCACCAGCGGCATGATGAGCCCGACGACCCACAGGCGGATGTCGGCCCGGTATTCCAGCCACAGGTAGAGCAGCCCCAGCACGACCCCGGCGATTTGCAGTACGAGTTTCCAGTCCATCTGTTCTCAGAATTTCACCGTCACGTTGGCCAGCACGTTCAGCGGGGCCTGCGGGAAGTAGAGTGCGACGTCCGTACGCTTGCCGTCGTCCATGTAGGAATAGCCGTACCCGTTGCCGCAGTACTCCGAATCGAAGAGGTTGTAGACCATGAGCCCGAAGCGGACGCTGCGGGCGGCTTTCGTGCGGAGCGTATAGCCCAGGTTGAGGTTGGTCGTGCAATAGCTGTCGAGCGACAGGGCGTCGATTTCGTTGTTCGTGAAATACTGCTTGCCGACATACTGCGTGTGGAATACGGCCTCGAAGCCCTTGCAGTGGAAGTCGAAGAGCACCCCGGCGATTACGTCGGGCGAGTAGGAGATGGTCATGTCGCCCAGGTTCTGTCCGAAGGTGGGGCTGTCCTTGAGGGCGTCGACGTAATCCTCGATCCTGTTCTGGCTGAACGTTGCGTGCCCGCTGAGCGTGAACCAGCCCGTGGCTTTCCATTGCGCCGAAAGTTCGATGCCCCGGCGGTAGCTGTCCTCCACGTTCGTGTTCAGGGCATCGTCGCCGTCGTTGACCATGCCCGTGGCGACCAGCTGATCCTTGTATTTCATGTAGTAGAGGTTTACGCCTGCGCTGAATTTCGGTGTGTCGTACCGGTAGCCAAGTTCATAGTCGTAGAGTTTCTCGGACGAGGGATACGAGTTGTCGCCGGAGAACATATAACGGTCGGTGAAGTCGCTGCGCGTAGGCTCCTTCTGTGCGACGGCGAACGATGCGTAGAAGTTGTGGCGGTCGGCGAGCGTGTAATGAATGCCCGCGCGCGGGTTGAAGAAATGGTATTTCTTATCTACGTCGATAGGCTGCATCGCGGAGGTGTCCCAGTTGTAGTTGTCGTTGACGCCCCACGCCTGGTAATGCACATAGCGGTATTGCATGTCGGCGAACAGGCGCAACCCCCGGGCGACTGTCCAGTTGGCGCGCACGAAGACGTTGGCGTCTTGTTTGTCGACATCGTTGTCGTACCAGCGCCCCCGGATGTCGCTTTTCTTCAGGCCGTCCACCCAGTCCAGCGTGCCCCAGTGGGGACAGGAGTAATAGCTCCACGAACCGCCGAACGTGAGGTCGAGGTTGCGTACCGAATAGGCGGCCGAGGCGTTGATGCCTCCCAGGTGGTTGCGCATGATCTTTTCGCGGATCAGGTCGGCCTGTTCGATGTCGCTCTGCAGGTTGGTGTAGCCCGCAAGCCATGCGTCGTCCTTGTACTGCCTGTAATAGCCGTATCCGTACGTGTAGAACGCCGTGGCGTTCATCACCCAGCGGTCGTTGATACGGTGGTTGAGGATCAGCTGGTTGTTGATCTGCAGGTAGTTGTCCGTCTGGTCGTCGTAGTAGTCGACGTGCGTGCCGTCGGCCAGCACGAAGGGGCCGTCCGAGGTGACGTACTGCCCGCTGTCGTGGTACCGGCGTCCGTAGCGCTTCATGTCCTCCTTCGTGACGCCGTTATAGGTGAGGTAGGTCTTGGCCTTGCCGCCGAACGAAACCAGTTTCAGCATCGTATTGCCGTTGTAATAGGCACCCTGGAACATGTAGGATTTGAGATCCGTGGCCCCGCGGTCGATGTAGCCGTCCGAGCCGATATGGGTCAGGCGTGCATCCACGGCCCAGTGGCCGCCCATGAGGCCCGATGAAACCTGCACGGCCTGCTTGTTGGTGTTGTACGATCCGTAGGAGAGCGATGCCGAGCCGTTGAAATCGGTCGGGAGTGCCTCGGTGGTCATGTTCACCGCGCCGCCGAAGGCACCCGTGCCATTGGTCGAGATGCCTGCTCCGCGCTGCACCTGCACCGTCCCTACCGACGAGATCAGGTCGGGCGTGTCGTACCAGTACATCGAGTGCGAGTCGGGGTTGTTCATCGAAACGCCGTTGATCGTCACATTCAAGCGCGTGGCGTCCGTGCCGCGCAGCCGTACCGAGGTGGCGCCGATGCCGATGCCGGTTTCGTTGGTGGCGACCATCGAGGGGGTCAGCGCCAGTACCGAGGGGATGTCGAATCCAAAGCTGTTGCGGGCGATCTCGTCGCGCGCGATGTCCGTGTAGGCCACGGGCGTGGCCGCGTCGGCGCGTGTGGCGGTGACTTCGATCTCCTGCAACCGGTACATGCGCAGCGAGTCTTCCTGCCCGGCCTCCACGGCCTGGGCATGTGCGGCGGTGCCTATGACGGCGGCCGCAATGGGTAGTAAAAACCTTTTCATGTTTAAACTTTTTAAAGTTAAAGAACTGAAAAGGGGTATGTAATGTTGATTATGCGTCCCGGTCTCGGCATTACCCGTGTCCGGTTCAATGGGTATAATCTCAGCCCGCGCACTGCGAGCACCCCTTAGAAATTCGACGGCAAAGGTAATGATTGTCCGGGGCAATACCAAATTTATTTGTCCCGGCCCGCCCCGGCCGGAATAATTAAATGCCGAAAAGGGGGATATAAGCCGAAAATTGCCTACTTTTGCACTTTCAAATTTTTTAACGGTCTATGAAACATATCGCATCGTTCCGTCCCCGGTTCTTCGAAGTGCTCCGGGGGTATTCGCGCCAGACGTTTTCGGCCGACCTGATGGCCGGCCTGGTTGTGGGCATCGTGGCCCTGCCGTTGGCTATCGCCTTCGGTATCGCTTCGGGCGTGTCGCCCGAAAAGGGAATCATCACGGCTGTGGTCGCGGGGTTCGTCGTCTCGCTGCTGGGCGGAAGCCGGGTACAGATCGGCGGCCCTACGGGCGCCTTCATCGTCATTGTCTACGGCGTCGTCCAGCAATACGGCGAAACGGGGCTGCTGGTTGCGACGTTCATGGCCGGCGTGCTGCTGGTTGCGATGGGGTTGTTCAAACTCGGTGCCGTCATCCGGTTCATTCCCTATCCCGTCGTGGTGGGGTTCACAGCCGGCATCGCCCTGACGATTTTCACGACGCAGATCGCAGACCTGTTCGGGATGGATTTCGGCGGGGAACCCGTGCCGGGGGATTTCATCGGCAAGTGGATGCTCTATTTCCGCCATTTCGGTTCGGTCGACTGGGCGAACCTGGCCGTGGGGCTGTGCAGCATTTTGCTGATTGTCCTCACACCCAGATTCTCGCGCCGTATCCCGGGGTCGCTGGTGGCCATCGTCGTGCTGACGGCCGGGGTTTGGGCGCTTCGGACGTATGCGGGCATGGAGGGCGTCGATACCATCGGCGACCGCTTTACGATCCGTGCCGAATTGCCTGCCGCAGCCATGCCCGCGATGGATTGGGAGGTGATGCGCAGCCTGTTCCCCGTGGCTTTGACCATTGCGCTGCTGGGGGCTATCGAATCCCTGCTTTCGGCGACGGGCGGAGCGCGGGGGGGCCGGGGCCGCCCCGCGACGCCTACCCCGCCGGCTCTGGGCGCCGGGCGCGGGGGGGGGGCCCGCCGCCCGCCACGATTCGAATACCGAGCTGATGGCGCAGGGTGCCGCCAACCTGCTCACTCCGCTGTTCGGCGGCATTCCGGCCACGGGTGCCATCGCCCGGACGATGACCAATATCAACAACGGCGGCCGGACGCCCGTGGCGGGCATTATCCATGCCGGGGTGCTGCTGCTGATCCTGTTGCTGATGATGCCGCTGGCGCAGTATATCCCGATGGCCTGTCTTGCGGGCGTGCTTGTGGTCGTTTCCTATAACATGAGCGGCTGGCGGACTTTCCGGGCTTTGCTGCGCACGCCCCTTTCCGACAGGGCCGTTCTGCTGGTTACCTTTTTCCTGACGGTGGTCTTCGACCTGACGGTGGCCATCGAGGTGGGGCTGCTCATCGCCTGCGTGCTGTTCCTGCGGCGTGTGATGGAGACGACCGAAATATCGGTGATACGCAATGAAATCGACCCCTCGGCGGGTTCCGATGCCCGGCTGCACGAAGAGCCGCTGGCCATACCCTCCGGGATCGAGGTGTATGAGATCGACGGCCCCTATTTCTTCGGCATCGCTACTCGCTTCGAGGAGTTGATGATGCAGATGGGCGACCGTCCCCGGGTGCGGATCATCCGTATGCGCCGCGTGCCGTTCATCGACTCCACGGGGCTCCATAATCTGGAAACCCTGTGCCGGATGTCGCAGCGGGCGGGGAGTACCCTCGTGCTGTCGGGCGTGAACCCGGGCGTGCGCGCTACGCTGGAGAATGCCGGGATCTGCAACCTGCTCGGCGAGGAGAACATTTGCCCCGACATCCATGCGGCGCTCGAGCGCGCCCGGGTGTTGGCCGCCCAGTCCGGGACGGGGAAGTAGGGCGGAAAAAGGTAGGACGGAAAAGGAGTAAGAAACCCTGCAGGCCGCATATACGGAGCGGAATCTCCCGTGTCCGTCCGCTCGTTCACGCCGGGTTCTTGTACGAAAAATCCCTGCTACATGTAGCAGGGATTTTCGTTTTGCCGGGACAGCCTAAAAGGTGCCGAACCGGAAGACAATCTTCTGGCAATAGAGTTCGCCGGGTCTGAGCAGCGGCGACGGGAAATCGGGGTGGTTCACGGCGTCGGGGTAGTTCTGGCATTCGATCGCCACGCCGTCGTAGTCGTTGTAACGTCCGCCGGTCTTGGTTTCGGGGCATCCGCCTGCGAGCCAGTTGCCGGTGTAGACCATCACGCTGGGCTGCGACGAAAGTACCTTTACGCAGCGCCCCGAACTTTTTTCGCGCAGTTCGCCGACCTCGCCCAGGATGTTGGGCTGCCACCCGTCGATGACGAAAGGATGGTCGTACCCCTTGAAATCGCGGATGTGGTTGAACTCCGAGCCGATGCCGGGGCGGAAGGGCCTGAATTGGCGGAAGTCCTGCGGGGTGCCCGCTGCGTCGAGCAATTTCCCGGTCGGGATTTGCTTGTCGTTCATTTCGAGCACCTTCGAGCTGTTCAGGCGCAGTTCGTGGTCGAGGATCGAACCGCTTCCGTCGCCCGCGAGATTGAAATAGACGTGGTTCGTGAGGTTCACGACCGTCGTTTTGTCCGTCTTGGCGAGGTAGGTGATCTCCAGGGCATTGTCGTCGTCGAAATCGAATACGGCTTCGACGTTCAGCTCGCCGGGGTAATTCTGGTCGCCGTCCTCCGACAGGAGCGACATGACGACGCGGTTGGTCTCGACACGGCTTTCCCAAAGACGGTTGGCGAAATTTTTCGTGCCGCCGTGCAGGTGGTTGGGGCCGTTGTTGACCTCCAGCGAATATTCTTTGCCTTCGATGGTCATGCGTCCCGATGCGATGCGGTTGGCGCAGCGGCCGACGCTCTTGCCCGAGGCGGCCCCGTCGAAGAAGTAGCCTTCGGGGTGTTTGTAACCGAGCACCACGTCGGCCATGCGGCCTTCGCGGTCGGGCATCGTCACGGAGACGATCGCCGCCCCGAAATTCGAGAGCTTCACTTCGGCGCCCTTGTCGTTGCGCATCGTGTAGAGGATGATCGCCTCTCCTTCGGGCGTCATGCCCCATACGTGTTGTTCGATAGTTACCATATTATTCTGCGGGTTTTAAGGTTGCCAGGATATGGTCGATGCGGCGCAGGGTCTCCTCCTTGCCGATGAACGACGTCACGTCGTACATGCCGGGGCCCTTGCCGGCGCCGACCAGGGCCAGGCGCAGCGTGTTCATCACCTGCCCCATGCCGTAGCCTTTCTGCTCGATCCAGCCGTGTACGATCCGCTCGGTATTTTCCAGCGAGAAATCGTCGATCGCGGCCAGTACGCTGCGCAGTTCGCGCAGGATTTCGGGGTTCTGCCCCTTCCAGTATTTCCTGGTCTGCTTCTCCTCGTATTCGGCCGGGGCCACGAAAAAGAACGACGTCAGATCCCACAGGTCGGTGATGAACGTGGCGCGCTCCTTCATGATGCCGGCGGCGCGGCCTGCGACCTCGTCCGCGACCTCGATGCCGTGCCCGCGCAGGATCGGCTGGTAGAGCGCGGCCAGTTCGGCGTCGCTCTTATGGTGCATGTACTGTGCATTGAACCATTTTGCCTTGTCGGGCTGGAAGCGTGCGCCCGACTTGGAAACGCGTTCCAGCGAGAAATTGTCGATCAGCTCCTGCATCGAGAAAATCTCCTGCTCGGTGCCGGGGTTCCACCCCAGCAGCGCCAGCATGTTGATGAATGCCTCGGGGAAATAGCCGTCCTCGCGGTATCCGTGCGCGGTCTCGCCCGTCGTGGGGGATTTCCAGAAGAGCGGGAATACGGGGAATCCCATCTTGTCGCCGTCGCGTTTCGAGAGCTTGCCGCCGCCCGTGGGTTTGAGCAGCAGGGGCAGGTGGGCGAACGCGGGCTGCGTCGCCGTCCATCCGAATGCTTTGTATAGCAGGTAGTGCAGCGGCAGCGAAGGAAGCCACTCCTCGCCGCGGATGACGTGCGAGACCTCCATCAGGTGGTCGTCGACGATGTTGGCAAGGTGGTAGGTGGGCAGTGCGTCGGCCGATTTGTAGAGCACCTTGTCGTCGAGCGTCGAGGTGTTGACCTCCACGTGGCCGCGGATCAGGTCGTCCATTTCGACGACTTCGTTTTCAGGCATTCTGAAACGGATCACCCACTGGTCGCCGCGGTCGATACGCGCCCTGACCTCTTCGGCGGGCAGCGCCAGCGAGGTGGCCAGCTTTTCGCGCACCGCATAATTATAGGCGAACGCCTCGCCGCGCGCCTCGGCCTCCCT
>ENA-OOUT01000426-OOUT01000426.1-human-gut-metagenome-genome-assembly--contig:-NODE-426-length-9480-cov-4.979204_pt1 | contig 9480 bp, 9 predicted proteins | sample MGYA00241549_ERZ501280 | MGnify/ENA primary metagenome ERZ501280 (study PRJEB25962, sample SAMEA2042281) | human gut metagenome | biome: human gut; feature: human-associated habitat; material: faeces...
AGGTATTCTTTTTGGTCAATCCCTTTTACTCTTTAAAGTATACAGGAAGCTCCTTATTCTTTTTTATCTCATCGTATGTCAAATTATTGCCTCCTGTTTTGTTACTTAATCATAAATTATAGTCTGCTTTTCATAAAAATATTCGTACATGTTTTGTAATCTTTATTTCTGCACTTATAAGCGTAACAAATAATTGAAAATATATTGAGGTGGCTGTGTAAAATTTGTGGGAAATTTTCTATTTACTATTGATATATTTTGCATTGACATATTTTGTTGCATATTTTCCTCCTTTATGCATATATTTGACTAAAAAATATGCAGATACTCAATAAGTATCTGCACATTTTCTAAGTAATATTATGCATTAAAGGTTCAAAAGGTATTTTACCCTATCGTATAATAATATACGCTGTATATGCCGCATACATTAGCAGCATGATGATACCCTCGCCTCTTTTTATCTCACGCTTTGTCCATGCCATAATCCACACGATGAGCGAAAATACCACAAGCACGATAATATCTATGATATTTTCCTGTATGAATGCTATCGGGCTGATGGCTGATGCAATTCCGAGCACCATGAGTATGTTGAAAATGCATGAGCCGACTGCATTTCCGAGTGCCATATCGACCTCGTTTTTTCTGGCTGCGACTATTGATGTCACAAGCTCCGGAAGCGATGTTCCGATAGATACGATGGTTAGTCCGACGAGTGTCTGGCTCATTCCAAGGTCAATCGCTATGCGGCTTGCACTGTCTACTACGACATCTCCGCCTACCGCGATGCCGACAGCTCCGATCAGAATGAAAATCACTGCTTTTGGCATTGAGATGAGAGGTATCTCATCGACCTCCTCATCTGATGACTGCCTGTTCCGCTTTAATGTGTGTCTGATAAGGTAGAAAATGTATCCTGCAAAGCAGCCGAGCAGTATTATCCCGTCCACTCTGCCGAGTGTCATGCCGATTGTTCCCATGACAAGAAGTAAAATGGCACATATCATCGAAAATGGGAAATCCCTTTTTAATGATGCTCCATCCACCACTATCGGTGTCATCAAAGCGCACACGCCGATTACTACCATAAGGTTAAATATGTTTGAGCCTGTCACGTTGCTGACTGCAAGCGTATTGTTGTGTGCTATGGATGCTGCCACACTGACCGCTGTTTCAGGAAGCGAAGTTCCCATCGCAACAATTGTCAGTCCAATGATAAGTGACGGCACCTTGAAGCGCTTTGCCACGCTTGAGCTGCCCTCCACGAACAGGTCTGCGCCCTTTACCAAAAACACAAAGCCCACTATGAGGCAGAGCAGCACCACTATAAACGGTGCATTATTGATGAAATTTTCCATGTTGAATCCTCCATTTTTTTATTTTTGTATTCTATATTATTTCATTTCTTATAGGATCTGAAATGTAATCCCAGCCACAGTTTCTGTCATATCATAACACGCTCATTAAAAGCTTATAAACCCCAGGTGCTCAAGCAATATCTTCACACCTATGAGTATGAGAATGATTCCTCCGGCTATCTCTGATTTCTTTTTATATTTATTGCCGAAAAAGTTTCCGACTATGACTCCGATGATTGAGAGCACGAAGGTTGTAAGTCCGATGATTGCAATAGCCCAGTAGATGTTTAAGCTGTCATAGGTAAATGCAAACATGATTCCGACTGCAAGCGCATCGATGCTTGTCGCAATTGCAAGCAGAAGCATCTCTCCCTGATTGAGCGCCAGGTCTTTTTCCACGACAGAGTCATCATCCTTTTCCTTTACTGCCTCATAAACCATCTTTCCACCGATGAATCCCAGCAGAATGAATGCTATCCAGTGGTCAATGCTTGTGATGTACTTCTCAAAGCGGATGCCCAGCATATAGCCGATAAACGGCATGAGCGCCTGAAATCCTCCGAAATACAGACCGATTGTCAGCGCCTGCTTTCTGTTTACCTTTGTCATTCCAAGTCCCTTGCAGATGGATACTGCGAAGGCGTCCATTGACAAACCTACTCCTATGAGCAGGATTTCAATAAATAATACCATATTTTTCTCCCTTTTGCCTAGTGTGCGGCGATTAATTTCTCCCGGATAAGCTTATGAAAAAATGAGACCCTCGCATGCAGACACGAAACCTTATAAAGCTATAATTATATGGCTTATATAGCTTTATTGTGTGCTGCATACTTGAGTCTCATTCTTTAATGTTTGCCAGGTCTATTGACCGGTCTGTTGACAAACCACGTATATGTAATGATACGCGAACTACTCCCTCAGAGGTAGTGTGTATTTAATTAATCGCCTTTGCTTCTAAAAAAATATATCAAATGACATGGGCTGTGTCAATGTATTTTACCGCTAATCTTTGTACGGAAAGGCTAACTTTTTAAAATAATCAAAACTACCCGGAACATTTTTTACAAAACAAATTTTATACAGACTTACACAACTAATTATTTTAAAATCATGGTTGACATGAAAAACAACATGTGATATGTTTACTACGACAGACATAGTATGACACTCGTAGTATGTTACTCGTAGTATTGAATAATTTTAAGATGAAATTAAACACTTGATACAGGAGGTGAATAATGCTAAATATAAGCAGCGATGTCATCCGCGGATACAACGATACCATCATACTCTACCTGCTCCTCGACAGACCATCCTACGGCTACGAGATTTCAAAGCAGATAAGGCTGATATCCGAGGAAAAATACGTCATAAAAGAAACAACTCTCTACTCTGCATTTACCCGCCTTGAGAAAAACGGTTATATCACATCATTCTCTTCGAGCGACAATGCAAGCGGCAAAAGGCGGACCTACTATCAGATTACCAATTCCGGCAGAGAATATTACAGGATGAAATGCGAGGAATGGAAGCTGACACTTGATGTAGTAAGCAAATTCATACGATTTTAAAGGAGACATTTTATGGAAACTATAAAGAATTATCTGGAAAATATGTTTTCGCACCTCCCGAATACCCCCGAGGTGCAAAAAGCCAAATATGAACTCTATCAGATGATGGAGGATAAATACAACGAATTAATATCCTAGGGCAAATCTGACAACGAAGCCATAGGCATAGTCATATCAGAGTTTGGAAATCTTGACGAGCTCGCCGACTCACTCGGTATCAAGAGCTTCGTGAATCCCAGTCAGGCAATGCCTGCCGCCAAAACACTCTCCCGCGAGACTGCTGCCGCATTCCTCAGGGATTCGGCAAAACAAGCATATCTCACAGCGTTTGGAGTGCTGCTTTGCATAATCGCAAGTCTTGGACCGATATTCAGCGAATGCATTCCGCGTTCACTCGCTTCACCGGACGCATCTGATGCAATCGGCATTACCTTCCTGTTCCTGTGTGTCGCAGTGGCAGTCGGCTTCTTCATTTTTTCAGGCTCTATCTCATCCAAGTGGAGCTACCTGAAGCAAGAGCCTTACTGCATAGATTTTGAGACGGCAAACTGGGTCATCGAGCGAAAGGAAAGCTACCGCTCCACACATGCGATGCTTTTAACAGTGGGTATCATGCTCTGCATACTCTGCGCAGTGCCGGCAATCATAATCAGCTCACTGAACACCAAAAGCACCTTCGCAGACTCACTTTCAGGCGGACTCGTGCTCGTGTTTATAGCAATCGGTGTATTCATGATAGTATTCACAAACATGAAGAAATCAAGCTTTGACAAGCCCCTTTCCCTAAACGGAGCACAGACTATGGGCGGTAATTTTGCCAATTCACACGATGGCAAGGTGCACTATGAAAACCCTGTTGTGGCTGCAATCATGTCAGTTTACTGGTCAACAGTCACATGCATTTATCTATGCTGGAGCTTTATTACCTTTGATTGGGGTATCACATGGATTATCTGGCCAATAGCCGCAATCATCAATTCGCTGGTGGAAAATCTGCTCGGCGATAAACATGGAAATTAACGGAAACCAGGACAGTCAAAAATGTGTGTAGCATATTTTGAATAATCACAAAACAAATTATGCAACAAGATAATTCAGAAATGGAGACAAGTCATGAAAAAGAATATATATCTAATAATAATTACAATAATTACCGTGGTCTGCATCATCGCCGGGAGTCTCTACCATATCGGGGGCTTTGCCCTAGGCCTGTTTGACAATCTGATTCCGCGCTCAGACAAGTCTCTCGGAAACGTATGCACAGAGGAGCTTTCAGTCGATGAATTTTCAAACCTGGTATTTGATACAACCATATCGAACATCAACGTTAAAACCGGTGACAGCTACACGGTCTCATACAAATGCAACAAGCGATTGGTTCCAAAGATTAGGAGCACAGGCGATACCCTCACAATATCCCAAAGCAAAGGAGCCAACTACAGAAGAAGCACCACGAGCGAAATCACTGTTACCATTCCTAAGGGCGCAGCATTGAACAAGCTCTCACTTGATACCGGTGTAGGCGAGGTAAACCTTAATTCCCTGACCGCATCCGATGCAGAATTTGACACCGGTGTAGGCGATTTATATGTCACAGACTGCAGCTTCGCCACATGTGATGTGGATGGCGGAACCGGCAATCTTAGCTTTGAAAACTGTGCCTTTGACGAGATGGATATCGACGGCGGTACAGGTAACATCACTGTGACATCCTCACAGTCACTTGACGGTTACATGATGGACCTGGACTCAGGTACAGGCGATATCACAATCAACGGCAATGACTATGATGATGAGTATGAGGTAAATGAGCATGCCAAAAAGCACCTGGTTATCGACTCAGGGCTTGGGGATATTGAGGTGAAATATTAAATTAAACTTTTCACTTTTTATTGTCCATAAACTGCGGCTCCATATATCCGGTTCCTGACATGGACTTGTAGTAGCGGCTTGCTGCCTGCGTGCCGACACGCACCTCGCGGGCCTGCTTCTTTATGGACGCAAATTTCAGAGTCATGAGATCCTTGTTACGGGCCTCCTGACTCTGTATTTTTACGCTCTTGTCCGTGATACTGCGGATATGCTCCTGCATGGTGCGTATCTGCTCCTTGTAGTCCTCTTTGTGACCATTCAGTTCTTCCTTTGTACGTTCAAAAAGCTTCTCAAAGCCTGAGTCTAAATTATTGAGCTGGTCGATGAGCCTGCTCTTTGCCTCAACTACCTCGTCAAAGTCGTCAGGTGTGAGCTGTGGATCCTCGAGCTGGTTCTTCTGCTTGATATCAAGCTCTATTATCCGGTCGAGTACCTGCTCCTTTTTCTCGAGGCTTTGTATCATTATGTCTATGTATGTCTGTTCCATTGTGTTCCCCCTGTATTTTCGATTGTTTTAACTATAATCATCTCTATGATAGCACAAAACGCACAAACAAACTAGCTTCATGCTGCTGTCTCTGCGTTTTGTTTAAGTTAAAAACTCTCTATAATCCCTGTCGGTGATTTATGATACATTTATCTATGACACATGCAGCTTGTTTCCGTTACATGTGGCCTGCATAACCTCTTTCCACGCGTCACGCATAGTGCGCAGGTGTTCAAGCACCTCCTCAAGAATCTCCTTGTCCTTCTTTATGTTGGCCTCGACAAGGCGTCTGTGAAGATATGTATATACATTGTTAAAATCCTTTGATACCGGATATTTGTCATCAAGTGTGGACTGGAACTCTTCTATGATACGCTCAACCTTGCGGATGTTTGTGTGAGCCTGCTGGATATCCTCCTTCTCCACTGCCATGATTGCAATATTGCAAAATTTGATTGCACCATCATACAGCATGAGTGTAAGCTCTGCCGGTGATGCAGTCATGATTTTGTTGTTTGCATATGCTGCGTATGCTTTATTTTGTAACATAATATACCCTCCCTGGTATCTTTTTATGAGAAGTAGCTGCTAATTGAGCTCTGTGTGCTGTTGAGCTTGGTCATAGCTGACTCCATCTGAGTAAACTTGTTGTAGTAGTAATCCTCACGATCTGAGATTTTTTTCTCCCATTCCTTAATAGTCTTGGTGTAGTTAGTGTACTCTGTCTTCATCTGCTTGTCATTGTAGATGGTAAATGCTGAGCTCAAATCTGTAGACTTCATCTTGTCACCGATTGCACTATACAGATTAGTTGAAAGCTGCTGCATAAACTGCATTACCGTATCCGGATCATCGTTTATAGCTGCCATGAGCTTATCTGTCTTGCCGGATGTATTGGCGTCATCCTCATCACCATCAATGTGATATGCATTCTGCTCATTCTCCGCTGCATTCAAAAATCCAAGTGTACTGATTCCAAAGCTTGAGAGTGAGTACTTCTTGCCACCTATCTCAACTGATGACATCATGGCTGTCTGCATTGCTGTCATTACGCTGCCAAGTGTAGAATCCCTGCGAAGCAGAGAGTCCTTAATCTTTGTCTCCCACTTCTCAATCTCTTTATCAGACATCTGATCCTTCTCATCATCCGTGAGTGGCTCGTAGCTTCCTGCTGAATCAGCATTGTATAGCTTCGTCATCTCGTTGATGATGTTGTTGTACTCTGTCAGGAAATCCTTTACCTTATCATATACACCCTGTGTATCTGTGCTTGTTGTAATGCTTATAGCGCTATCACCGGTCTCAGCAAGTGCCTCGATTGTCAGTCCATTGATTGAATAGCTGTTGCTGTCACCTGTATATTTTACACCGTTCAGCTCAATCTCCGAATCCTGTCCTGCGACCTTCTTCACCTGTGAATTGAAAAGTGCCTTATTCTGAAGCGTGTATGCAGTGTTTACCCTGTCGAGCAGGTCGTTTAGCGCCTGTGTATACTCAGACGAATCCTTCTGCTTTGAGGCAAGCTCCTTTACAATATTGCTATCTGCTGCTTTTTTTGTGTTGGCCTCTGCGGCCTCCTCCAAAGCGTTTGCTTTATTTACAAAGCCGTCAGTCTCGTTTCCGTTTCCTGCTAAAAGCTGCTCTACGGCTTCCTTTCCATTGCCTGCATAAGCATTCTGAATAGCCTTGGTGAGGCTTGCAACCGAGTACTTGTCATCGCTTCCTAGCACTTCGTCCTTTGAATTCTCAAATGCCTGAACTGACGCAAGAGCCTCATCGTATGAGCTTTTAGTCTTTTCATCCATTGACTTGATGATTGTGTCATACGCTACTGAAGCTGACTCTATGCCAGTCTTGTTTACGGCATCTGCCGCAATAGTGTACTCGGTCTTTTGTGAAACAGTGATGGAATCAGTTTTATCAGCTGTGCCATCTTCCTTTTGCAGATAGTACTTGCCGTCTGCCTCGTCCTTTTTGTAAGTCTTATCACCGACTTTCAGTGTTGTATCATCGACTACTGTAGGTACTGCTTCAAGCTCCTTGCCATCAGCGTCCGTATAAGCTGTCCTCGTAGATTCTGTCACATCATAGTACGATGTGGTACCCTTGTCCGTATCAGCAACAGCTGCAATATAGTGGCTATTGTTGTCGCTGTCAATATACTTATAAAGAGTGTTACCCTTTGTATCGGTCAGCGTGGTCTTTGTATATGTATCATAGCTGTCACCATTCTTTGAAATCAATGCGCCATCACGAGATGAGCCAAGCTTCTCAAGCAGCTTCAGCTTATCACTATCTCCTGCATTGTTTGCATCCAGCTTCTCATAAATGCCCTGAAGTGTGGCATATGAATAGCCATAATTTACAGCATTCATAAGATTTTTGCTCTGCGCATTCATCTTCGCCGCATCTGTTGTCAGATTATTGTAGTTTGTAACAGCTGCCTCGATTTTGGCTCTGGTCTCATCGTCTGAAACTCCATGTAAAGCTGCATACTCATCATATGGATTGGATGAATAAGTACCGGTAGTAGTCTTTTCACCACCATATGCTATTCCCAGGCTATAAAGTGCTGATGCTCCATCTATATTGCTGCCGGTTATGGTAAAATCGTTTGCCACGCCTGTCTTTTTTGAGCTGATATAAAATCTCTTGTAGCTTGAATCGTAGTTTGCATCAAGCCCCGCATTCCTGAGTTCCTTTACCACGTCGTTCATGGTAGATGATGCGCTGAGCGTGATGGACTTGGTCTCATCGCCCATCTTTACCTCAAGCTTGGCATCACCACCTGTGTAACCGAGCTGGGCAAGTGTAGTCTTCTCACTGTCTGCCTTAATTTCTGCTCCGGTCATATATCCGGCCTTTGCCATCTGCTTGATTTTCAGCGACTGTGTGCCGCTTGGTGCACCGGAGCCTGCCTTTACTGTGGCCTTTGTAGTATCCGAAACTGATGTCTTCTTTAAGTTGTATGCTGTAGAAAATCGCAGATTGGAAATATTGCTGTACAAGCTGTACACCTTGGTATTAAGGGATTTCCACGCATCCTGTGTCCACTCAAGCTTAGTCTGCGCCTTCTGATATTTCTCTTTTCTGGTGGTATATGACGATACCATTGCCTTTACAATAGAATCTGTATCCAGACCTGATGTCATTCCCGATAATCTGATTGCCATGGTGTCCTCCTATCTCTTCTCATCTACCATGAGTCCTGCCATCTCCCAGACCTTCGCTATCATGTCGAGCGTCTTCTCCGGCGGAAACTCCTTGATGACTTCCTTTGTCTTCTTATCAACTATCTTTATTGTCACGCGGTTAGTCTTCTCATGGATGCCGAACACTGCCTCCGACTGGTCAGCCAACGCGCTCTTGTTGATATCATCCACAGCCTTTTTAAGCTGCATATTCTTCTCATTCTGCTTTTGTGCGGCAAGCTGTGCCTGTCCCTGCGCTCCGGCATCACCGGCTGAATCACCGCTTGTTTCCTTAGTATTCATCGCCTGAATATTCCTTGCGATGCTGTCAGACACGACCTGATTGTCCGCACTGGACACCTCTGTCCTTCCCTGTGCCTGTTCCTTTATCTGTGCAGTTGATGTACTTCCCTGATAGACCATTCCTGCACCTTTGATTGCCTCTATTGCCATCTCTAACACCTCCGTGTGAAAATATGTTGCAATTGACTGTTGTTCTTACCCTATTCTAAGGAATATATCGGATGAATTGCGGGAAAGTTTATAGCTTTCTTCTCTTTTTAAGTATAAAGAGATTTTGAAAAATCCCGGCCCACATCAGGATACTTAACTTTATCCTATGACGCAAGCCGGGATGGATTGTCTCTTTATTCTTTTTGTGTTTTAGTCTTAATGCTCCAGATTCGCAAACTTCGTGTACTCAGGCAGCCATGCAAGGTTTACGGTGCCGATTGGACCATTACGCTGTTTAGCGATGATGATTTCTGAGATGCCCTTGAGCTCAGTGTCCTTGTTGTAGTAGTCGTCACGATAGATGAACATGACGACGTCGGCATCCTGCTCGATGGCTCCTGACTCTCGAAGATCGGAAAGCATCGGTCTGTGGTCCGGTCGCTGCTCTACTGCTCGTGAGAGCTGTGAGAGTGCCACCACAGGGACTGAAAGCTCTCTGGCGAGTGCCTTAAGTGAACGTGATATGTCTGAGATTTCCTGCT
>ENA-OOUT01000428-OOUT01000428.1-human-gut-metagenome-genome-assembly--contig:-NODE-428-length-9448-cov-7.680507_pt1 | contig 9448 bp, 8 predicted proteins | sample MGYA00241549_ERZ501280 | MGnify/ENA primary metagenome ERZ501280 (study PRJEB25962, sample SAMEA2042281) | human gut metagenome | biome: human gut; feature: human-associated habitat; material: faeces...
CTTCCAGCTCTTGTTTTATATATACGACATGATTTCGGGCATGTCAAGAGCAGACGTCAAAAACGTCCTTCATTTCTATCTCCACAACTTTTTCATCATGGTCTCTCTGTTTCTCACTACCTATATTCATGTTTGACCTCCTTTTCCCTGGACTAAAAAAAGCCCAGACTAGATTTTTTGTAAATCTAATCTGAGCGTTTTATATCTCTCAGGTCTGATTTCTCAGACAAGAAAACCAATTTTACAGATTTTTCCACCCCAAAATGAAAAAAGCAGTAATGAATTTTCTTAATCATTACTGCTTCAAACAACTGTTCTCAGGGGGAATCGAACCCCCAACTAGCGCTTAGGAGAGCTCCAACCTATTGTCACTCCCTGTCAATCTGAGGTAAGGTAAACCCATATGGGACACTATTAAAAACTGTTTCCGATTCAATTTGAGTTATTCTGAATACCCCCTCTGTCAAGCTCTGTAAAGCTCTGAAAGTTAGCTGATTGTTTGCTCCAGCTAATAATCGGGGAATGCCTTGATATTACCATCGACATCTGTTATATGACCACCATGCTTCGTACGTTCGATCATGGTAAACAGTATTCAATTAAACTTCCTATCGAAAGCACAAGATATTTTCTTGTCTACAATTAATATACCGCATACGAGACGGTTTGTCCATGCGTTTTTGACTGGCAAATTTTATTCATTAAAAATTTCTGTAACCTTTTCTGTAACGGAATCGAAGAACTTCTAAAAGTCTTTTCTGTTCATCTACATTGGCTTCGAGAAATAATTCCTGTCTGCCTTGTGTTCGTGTATGCTACCAACTATTTGAATTTAAAGATTCATTTATTGATTCATTTATTGATTCATTTGAAGCTTTATTTGTATTATTATTCCGATACTTATTTCTTATATCGTTTCGAATCGTTTTTTCACTAAAATTACACTATTTTTTCACTATTTTTCATTACTTCATCGTCTTCGCCAGTGAATTGAGCAATGCCCGCATCTCTGGATTTGCCAACACTTTTGCCAGAAGTTCCGGATCGATTTCATCAGCAACAGTTGCATTATTATTTTCCTGCTGTACATGCATCTGTGGATCCAGATTCTTTTTCTCATAAAATGCTTCTTCAAAAAGCTCTGCATTTTTTCTTCTGTCATCATCCAGAATATGAGAGTACACATCCGTAACCATATTGACCTGAGCATGACCGGAATCACCCTGTACCGCCTTGATGTCTCCACCATTCAGTTTCAGCTTATAAGTAACGCTGCTATGACGAAAGCTGTGAAATACAACCGGTGGGAGATTATAGTCCTCGATCAGTTTCCTTAAAGGACCACGGATTGCTCCATCTCCGAGAGGAAGACCAAAGGTACTTGCCATAACCAGGTTATAGTCCATATATTCATCACCAAGGATTTCTTTCATTTCATCCTGTTCCGCTTTCCAGTCTACCAACATATTAGCGACACTCTTTGGTAAGAATATCTTACGCACACTGCTTTCTGTCTTTGGTGTTTTCAGAATACGGACCGTAGAATTCTTCTTATGATTTGTCGGGAATACCAACAACACATCTTTTCCATCCAATGCATTCAACGATTCTTTTCTTATACGCTGTGATTCTTTGTTAATGAAGACATATGCACGGTTTTCTTCAATTGCCTCAGGAGAAATATCTACACAATCCCAGGTAAGACCAAGCAGCTCACCAAGTCGCAGGGAACATGAAAAAGATAGATTAATTGCGAGCTTTAATCGTTCATCTTCACAGACACTGAGCGCATACATCAATGTATCCGCTGTCCAGATGTCTCTTTTTTGTGATTTATGTTTTGGTACAGTCGCATGAGTACAGGGATTCTTCTCCATCAGTTCCCATTTCACTGCCTGTTCAAAACAGTTCCTGAGCAGCTTATTAACATCCCTGACCGTACTGGACGATACAAATTCATTTCGACTGGTTTTATTTAATGGATTGATAACGGCACGCCTCTTCAAAAGACTCTGATAATATCTTTCGATGAATCTGGTATTGATCTCTGAGAGTTTCGTATCACCAATGATCGGAAGAATATAGTTATTGATAAGAGAGACATTTCCTTCATATGTAGAAAGCGCCCAGTTTTCTTTGCCATAAAGTGCAACATATTCTGTAATAAGCTCATCCAGTGTTTTGCATTTACGGACGACAAATGATCCCATCTCTTTTTTATATTCAATTTCTTTTTTTCTTCTCTTTGCTTCGGCTTTTGTTTCATAGGTTTCCCATTTCTGTTTTCTCTCGCCTTTTTCATTCGTATAAGAATAGATTACATTGAATTTTCCGTTTCGTTCTCTTATTGATGCCATATTATTGCATGCTCCTTTCCAAATCTCTTTGTTCCATCCAGTCCTCAAATTCATCCCGAAGGATCCTAACTCGACTGCCAACTTTTATTACTGTGAACTTTCCTTTATCCGCCCACTTGTTGATCATGCTTCTGCTGACCTTTGCCAGATAGGAAGCTTCATCAAAAGTAAGATACTTTATATTTCCATTGCTTCCTCGTATTCCGGTCTGTGATAATTTCTTCCGCCGGAAATTGGCCAGGGCAATATTTTGTTCCTGTGCAAGTTCTTCATAATCATTCGATGGATCCAGCTTATACCGGTCCTGACCTTCCAGGAATTTTTGAAAACTCTCTTTTGTGATCCTTTTCTTTTCTGCAATCACAATGAATTCAAAAAAATGACTATACTTCGGATTATCAAGAATTGTATATACTGCGCTTCTGGTTGTTCCAAGCAGCTGTGCCATCTCAGGCATCGTAATTGTTGCATCTTCTAGAAGAGCGTCTTTTTCTCTGTCTTCCTTTGTTCGATACCGGGACTGGCTTTTATACCAGTTCTGAAAAGATTCTTTTGGTATTCGTTTCCAGTAATCGACAATAACAGCTTCCATTTGATTTTTCTTGAGTAAATCATAAACAAGATAATCATCAACGCCCAACAAATCCGCGACTTCCTTAACAGAATAGGACCAGGATTTCAATTCTTTCCCTGGCTCTTCTCCAGTAACTTTATGATATTTAATCTGATTGGCGTACCATTTTTCAAAGCTGGCAATATTGATTCGTATCTTTCCGGCAATCTCTTTAGATTCAAAAACATTTTTATGTACCAGCCAGTATCGATCTGTCTTTTTTAATCCCAGCAGCTTTCCCATTTCCGGCACGTTCATCCAGGTTCTCTTTTGTGTTGGACGCCGTTTGTAAGGACTTTCTTCTGAAATCTTCGAAATGATTTCTTCCACATCGTCCATTTCCGGAATTCCTTTTTGTTTCATAATTGCTGTTGCCATTTATTCTTCACTTCCTGTCTTTTTTAGTGTTAGTGTTTTTTCTTATATCATATCTCAAATCCAGATAAAAATTTAGGATGTCGATGTAGACAAAATCTGTCTGATCAACACCCTGTTTTTTACTGTTCCAAGTTATCAAGCCAGTCATCGAAACTCTTCTTGGAGATGCGATACTTTCCGCCATCCAACTGGATCCACCGGAATTCCTTTTTCTTCAAAAGGTTATAAATAGTAGGTCTGCTGACTCCTAAGATTTCCTGTAACTCTTGAACTGTATAACATCTTTTCTCTGACATTTCTTTATCCTCTTTTCTTTGAAATATGAAAGAAAAATTATCCCTTCATATAACGAAACGCTCAGAGCATGTTTTACAGTGGTCAAAAGCAAATTTTTTTACTTTTTTTCTTACGAGTCTTCTTGCGAGTTTTTTAATACCACTCGTAAGAAACTCGTAACATTAAATTTTTCAGTAAAGAAAAAGAGCATATGGAATTGAATCCATACACTCTATGATTACTGGAACTTTATTTCATTTTTAATTCAACAAACTTTTGTTTATTTCGTTCTTAAGTTCATCTTTATTCTCGTATGTTCTCACTATCGGAATCGTACTCTGTCTGTTCTACATAATCTGCGGAACAGTCTCGTTTATACGGATAAAAAAATAAACTGAGCCACGGCTGTTCCAACATGAAATCAGCCGTGGCCTTATTTATATCATTTCACTCTTTTTTGAAATAGAACAACACCACAGCAACAACTCAAATCGACTTAAAATTCCAGACTATTCGCATTCAGCAAGAAATACTTCATTCCCATGATGACAAAACCTTCATCATTTCTCCAAGGCTTTTTGCTGCCATTTACAATGACGATCTTCTTGAAAGAGTCCGGGATATTACGCAGAGAATTGAACTCCTGCGTCTGTTTTTCTTCCGAAGTCATGTCATATGCAACCTGGATATAGTATCTCTGGTTTCCTTGATTCACCACAAAGTCAACCTCCAACTGCTTGCGAACACGTTTGCCCTCTTTATCCTTATCGAAGATATCCACGACACCCACATCAACATTGTAGCCACTGCTGTCCTTTCTTTTATAAAATTGCAGTACACAGAAAAAAGCTGTAAAATGAAAAATATATTTGTCCTTGTAACAATTCTCGGACATTTGCCTGTTATACTATCTGCAAAAAGAAAAGGAAGTGACAATATGAAGCAGATTTTAATTGTCGAAGACGATAATCTTTTGAATAAAACGCTTACTTATAATTTGGAACTGGACGGTTACACAATAACTTCTGTTCTGAATGCAAGGACAGCCGCTGAATCATTAAAAACAAACATTTTTGATTTGGTATTGCTGGATATAAATTTACCAGACGGAAATGGTTATGACCTATGCCGTCTTATCAAGCCAGAGCATCCTGATACAGTAGTTATATTTCTAACTGCCAACGATCAGGAAAGCGATCAGATACGAGGATATGAAGCTGGTGCAGTGGATTATATCACGAAACCTTTTTCGATTAGTGCTTTGCAGCGAAAGATCAAAGCCATGTTCGCTATGTTGGAACATCACAAACCAGCTAAGGATATTTACGAGGATGGTAGCCTGTTTCTGGATTTTTCGGAACAATTTGCAAGTTTGAACGGGAAACCATTAGCGCTTTCTGCGATGGAATATAAAATGCTGAACCTATTTCTTAAAAATCCGAAGCAGGTACTTACCCGCCAACAACTTTTGGAAAGACTGTGGGACATTGATGAAAAATATGTAGATGAACATACCCTTACTACTTCTATCAGCCGCATTCGCAGTAAGATTGAAGCGGATGGCGACACATATATCAAAACGGTTTACGGTATGGGTTATCAATGGACAGGAGGCGAAAAGAAATGAAACTGAATAACCTTTCTGCTAAGAAAATTTGTAGACTGATTAGTACTGGCATGGTTTTCTCTATGCTGGTAATTACTGGTATTTTCGGCGGTATAATGCAGGATACACGAATTTTCATAGCGGGTGGAACATTGACACTCTGTGCATTTTTCTGGATTTGGCTATTGGTGCTGTTTTTTGGAAAACGCCTTTCTCATTTTACTTCTAATTTGTGCCGGACGCTGGACAACATGATTGATGGAAACGAGGAATTACAAAAGTCAAATGATAGTGAAACTCTTTTTGCCCGTATCAACCACCGCTTAATCCGGTTGTATGAGATTATGCAGAAAAACCGACACAAGGTAGACATGGAACGACAGGAGCTTCAAATGCTGATTTCTGATATTTCGCATCAAGTAAAAACGCCTGTCAGCAATTTGCAAATGGTAACGGACACACTTTTAACAAAGCCTGTTTCAGAAGAAGAACGGATGGACTTTTTACAAGGCATACGCAGTCAGACTGATAAACTGGATTTTCTGTTCCAAGCACTGGTTAAAACATCCCGGTTGGAAACCGGAGCGATACGATTAGAAAAGAAAGACAGCAGCTTATTCCATACGCTTGCACAAGCCATGAGCAGTATTGTATATGCCGCAGAGAAAAAAGAAATTGCTGTATCCGTGGATTGCCCGGAAAATTTGATAATCTCCCATGATAGCAAGTGGACAAGCGAAGCCCTTTTCAATCTGCTGGACAATGCAGTAAAATACACTCCGTCAGGTGGAAAGATTTCTGTATCAGTGGTTCAGTGGGAAATGTACGTAGAGGTCAAAGTGACCGACACCGGCAAGGGCATTTCAGAAAGCAATCAGGCTGCCATCTTCCGGCGCTTCTATCGTGAGGAAGAAGTACATGATCAACAGGGTGTAGGAATAGGTTTGTATTTGGCTCGTGAGATTGTAACAAGGCAAGGGGGCTATATCAAGGTCGTTTCAGAGCTGGGGCAAGGCTCAGAATTTTCTATTATGCTTCCTGTAAGGTAAGATATAACCACTTTTTTTGAAATGTCCGAGCGTTGTAACATTTCACTCTGATTTTCGATAAAAATTTTTTCTATCTCGGACATTTGTGTAACATTTGTGGTTTACAATGGCTTTATCAACAGATAGAAAGCCTTGAAAGGAGCATTTGAATATGAGCATTTTACAAACAATCGACTTAAAGAAGTATTACGGCACAGAACCAAATATTACTCGTGCCCTTAATGGTGTAAATTTTACTGTGGAACAGGGAGAATTTGTTGCCGTAGTTGGAACTTCCGGCAGCGGTAAGTCTACATTGCTTCACATGATGGGAGGACTTGATACCCCCACTTCCGGCAGCGTGATTGTACGGGGAGAAGAACTCGCAAAAAAGAATGATGATGAATTGACAATTTTCCGCCGTCGTAACATCGGATTTATCTTCCAAAATTATAATCTGGTTCCGATTTTGAATGTATATGAAAATATCGTCCTGCCTGTGGAACTGGATGGCGATACAGTAGACCAGAAATTTATGGACGAAGTTGTGTATATGTTGGCTTTAGAAGATAAACTGGAAAATATGCCGAACAATCTTTCAGGCGGTCAACAGCAACGTGTAGCGATTGCACGAGCTTTAATTACGAAGCCTGCGATTATCCTTGCTGATGAACCGACCGGAAATCTTGATAGCAAGACCAGTGCAGATGTGTTAGGGCTTTTGAAGCATACCAGCGGAGAATTTAATCAGACCATTGTAATGATTACTCACAACAACGAGATCGCTCAACTCGCAGACCGCATTGTACGGATTGAAGATGGTAAAATTGTTGGCTAAAGGAGGTGGGAATTATGAATTATCCTTTTGAAAATGATACCAGTGCAGTAATTAAAAAATTAGCACGAAAAAGTGTGCGTTTTGATAAGAAGAAAAACTTATTTTGCCTTTCGGCAATTATTGTAGCCGTTGCTATGATAATGATGTCGTTGCTCACAGTGCAAAATATCATTTATCAAAATCAGAAAGAAATCGAAGGATTACATCAAGGAATTTTCTTTGACATTACGCAGGACAGTAAAGAAAAGTTGTTAGCAAACGAAGAAGTAAAAAGTGTAGGACTTTCCTGTAATATCAAAACAGTGAAAGAAAATTCTAAAGAACTGTCTCTGATTTATTATGATGATGACATGCTTAGTTTGATTCCTGCCTTTGACGGAAAATATCCAGAGAAAGCAAGTGAAATTGCTGTTACAGATGCCTTTTTTGCCAGTGAAAATAAGTCTCCGGAAATCAACGCCATAGTTCAGTTGAATCTGGATGGTACTTTGAAGAATTATACTATTGTTGGTATTTATCATGATAAAACTTCTACCGCTTATCCTGTTTTTGTTTCACTTGAAAAATGCCGGGAATTACGTGGAAATAACCTGCTTAATGGATATGTTTGGCTTGAAAATGCAGATACCCTTACAAAAGACGAAGCAACAGAAATATTATCTCAAATTTCAGAGGAGACTGGACTGAATAATTGGACAGTCAGCAGTTACTATGATTATGTAAATACAACTTTGTCCTTCAGTAATTATGCGGTATATGGTGTAGTTGCTGCCATTTTGTTTTTAGCTGCCGCACTTGTAATTTACAGCATTTTCTATATTTCGGTTGGACAAAAAGTTGCTGAGTTCGGACAGCTTCGGACAATAGGGGCAAGTAAAAAGCAAATTTATAAAATAGTTCTTAAACAGGGTTATATGCTTGCAGTTCCGGGGATTTTAATTGGTAGTATCATGGGAACGATCATCAGCTATTGTCTGCAATCAAAAGGCTGGTCAGTATTTGCATTTATTGTTTCTCTATGTGGCGCATGCCTTTTTGGAATACTGCTTGTTTATATTAGTGTTCGTAAACCAGCAAAAATTGCAGCGAATACTTCTCCAATTTCCGCCCTGAAAAATCCAGTGGGAATTGTAAATTACCGCACTCACAAAAGACATCGTATTACGCCTGTATATTTAGCGAAAATCAGCTTTTCCAGAAACAGAAAAAAATCTCTATTGACCATTTTATCATTGGGACTGTGCGGAGTTATATTTTTCCTTGCAGCAAGTTATCAGAGTTCTTTTAATGCCGAGAGTATGGCTCGTTATTGGGATATGAAGTACGGAGATTTCAAAATCAGCATTGATTTAGAAAACGAAAGTGAAAATTTGGATGCTCTCTTGCAGAAAGAATATTTTTCTGATTATGTAAAGCGTGTTGGAGATATAGAGGGAGTTAGCAATATATTTACTTATGCTACCGTACCAGTTGATTTCTCAACAGACAATGATATTTCAGATAGCACCTTGATGCTCGGCTATAATGAAAAGGATTTGGCGTCGCTAAATGCAGCGGTTTTGTCTGGAAATATTACTGATGATACAGAATTAGTTGTAAGTGATCCCGAACGTATTTATGATGTTTACCATTGGAAACCTCAAATTGGGGATACTGTGACCTTTAATTTCAAAAATCATAGTGGTAAAACAATAACAAAAGCATTCAAAATTGGTGCAATCACTTCCAGCAATGATGGAATGGGTGGCTATATTTTCAGAATGCCGGAAAATATGCTCAAAGAACTTGCAGGTTATGACTGTACATACGCAATCGAAATACAAGCAGAAGCTGAATATCAGGAGATAATCGAGCAAGAACTCAAATTACTCGTTTCTGACAATAGGGATGTTCGCTTACAAACCCTTCAAGATTTTATTGTAGAACACCAATCAGACAATCGTGCAGGTTTTACATTAGCTTATGCGATTGCAGCCATCTTGTGGATATTTACGGTCATCAATCAAATCAATCTTACTGTGACAAATCTTTTATCACAGAAACAGGAAATGGGCACACTAAAATCTATTGGTATGACAAATAAGCAGTTGAAGCAAGCATTTATGATGGAAGGTCTTTTTACTACTTTGATTGCATTGCTTATAACTGCTGTTGTTGGAATCCCCGGCGGATATGCAATCGGTATATTTTTGAAAAATGCAGGCATGTCTACGGGATTTGTATTTCCGGTTGTTGCTTTTACTCTTTTTGCTGTTGCTATGTTTATGCTTGAAAGTTTGATGACAATATTGCTTATTCATTCATGGAAGAAGCAATCTGTTATTGCAATAATGCGAAATTGACGATAGAAAG
>ENA-OOUT01000466-OOUT01000466.1-human-gut-metagenome-genome-assembly--contig:-NODE-466-length-8478-cov-2.487831_pt1 | contig 8478 bp, 8 predicted proteins | sample MGYA00241549_ERZ501280 | MGnify/ENA primary metagenome ERZ501280 (study PRJEB25962, sample SAMEA2042281) | human gut metagenome | biome: human gut; feature: human-associated habitat; material: faeces...
GGAGGGACTATTTGATTAATATTAACTTCGTCCCAATTTTAACGGGACACTAATGGCATTTCTAAATATTACTTATGTCGCGCGGCACACTCATGCGACGATGATGCTGACTTTAGGCGCAGATTTATATACGGTCAGTAAATTGCTTGGGCATAAGAATATTGCGACCACTCAAATTTACGCCAAAATCGTCGATAAGAAGAAAGAGGAGGCGATCGGGCTGATTCCAAATCTGACAGATTAAACTTGTATATGTAACGTGCGGATATGGATTCGCACGTTTTTTCATCCGTTTTTGTATCTTTATAGACGGATTAAATCATAAAGACTATGGACGGCTTGGAACTTAAAACGAAATTCGATGGGTTGCAGGAACTTTTCAATCGCTGTATCAATCATGCTTTTCGGGTGCTGACGGATCGTATAACGGCGAAATCCGCCTACCTCGACTGCGAGCAGATGCGGGAGTTGGAAAAGCTGGAATACATCCGTACTGCCGACGAGCTGGCGCAGTTGTATCTGCGTTATTCCGTACTGTCCAACATCCGGAATTTCTACTCCGATCCTGCGTTCCTCTGGAACAGCACTCTCTTCGAGGAGTTGAACTCCGGTGAAAAGAAAAAATACCTTGCGTTTTCGGTCGTGTCATTCGACTACTCCCGCTATGAGCAGGCTAATACGGTTTACGATGCAGAGTTGCCCTATTTCTCTGCGGTTGTGAAAGCCGTCGTTTTGGAGCGTTATGCCGCTTACCTGCAAGACCGGAAATCGAAAGTAGCCGCGCAAAAGGAGCCGAAAGAGGTTGTGATGACCACGAAAGCCGTACTGCCTATCGCGGAAACGGATAATCCGTTCGATTCGACTTTGAACGACGAGCAGATCGCGTTTCTGGTCGAGGGCATCAACGATGTTAAGATGTTCAACGTGCCGCTGACGCCCGATGACCTGACAGCGATCTTTGCGGGCAAGCCCCATGCAATCGTGCGGTCGAATAACAACCGCCTTGTCGCTTTCTTTTTTGCCGGATTGAGCGACCGGGGTTTGATAACCCCGAACTGGCAATCCGTGATCGCCAACTACAAACTCTTTCTCTCCAAAGACCGAAGCCGTGATAAATACATCAATCAAAGTGATTTATCAACTGCAACCAACTATATCCGCGATATAGGTGCAGAGGGAAAATACGCAACCATCGAAAGGTATCTCAAGCAAGTGAAAAAACTTTGAGAATAGGTTGATCCCTCAAAGATAGGTTAATCCGCTATCAAGTTTCGCAGCCCTACATTTGCCCCCGTAACTGTTACAAGCACACGGAGGGTCGACACTCCATTTGTTTAATTTTAATCTTCTGAATATATGGAGAAAAGTATTGAAATGCGGGTTGCGGAACTCGAAAATCTGGTTTTACATTCCAAAAACGTACTCAGCTTCGAGGAGGCGAGCCGTTTTCTGAATCTTTCTAAAAGCTACCTGTATAAACTGACATCGGGCAACCTGATCCCTCACTATAAGCCGCAGGGGAAGATGCTCTATTTCGAGAAAACGGAATTGGAGGCATGGTTGCGTCAGAATCCCATAAGGACACAGGCGCAGACGGAGGCGGAAGCGCAGAAATATGTTCTCGCACGTCCTGCGAGGAAGTAACGATGGAAGCGCAGCACAAAGTTCTGGCGGAACCGACCGGTTCATGGCGCGATGCCCGGTTGCTTGTGACGGACGTATTCGAGGCTCCGCCCGTGATCCTGCGCGTGGGCGATTCGATTGTGGGGACGCTGGGTAATTTCAGCGCATCGACCGGAAAGGCGAAGAGCAAAAAGACGTTCAACGTTTGCGCGATCGTGGCGGCAGCTATGACGGGCAGCACGGTGTTGAACTATTCGGCCTCTTTGCCGCCGGAGAAGCGGCGCATCCTCTACGTCGATACGGAGCAGAGCCGCTTCCATTGCAAACGGGTGTTGTGCCGGATTCTGCGGCTGGCGGGATTGCCCGCCGATACGCATCCGCCGCTGTTGGAGTTCTTGTGCCTGCGTGGTTATGCAACCAAAGATCGGCTGAAGAAGATCGAGGAGGCTATCTATGAAATCGACGACCTCGGACTGGTCGTGATCGACGGCATCCGCGATCTGGTGCACGACATCAACAGCCCCGGCGAATCGACCGACCTTATTACGAAGCTGATGCAATGGACGGACGAGCGTAAAATCCATATCCATACCGTCCTGCACCTGAATAAGAGCGACGACAATACGCGCGGGCATCTGGGAACGGAGTTGAACAACAAAGCCGAAACCGTGCTGCAAATCACCAAAGACGATTTCGACCGGGATACAAGTTCCGTCACGGCCATGCACATCCGGGATCGGGACTTTGAGCCGTTCGCTTTTCGGATCAACGCCGATGCGTTGCCGGAATTGGTCGAGGACTACCAACCCCGACCGGCGACAGCAACCAAGAGTTTCGATTATGCCGAAGTAAGCGAGGCCAAGCACCGCGAGGCGTTGCAACTTCTGTTTTCCGAAGCTGACCGGGTTTCTTATTCATCGCTTATTGGGAAGCTCCAAAACAGCTATGCCGCCATCGGCCATTCGTTCGGTATCAACAAGGCGAAGCAACTGAAAGTCTTTCTGGAGAACAAGCGGATGATCCTCAAAGAGGAGAAATTCTACCGCTATAATCCCGATTTCCACTATTGACCCTTTCGGGCGGTTTAGTCCGGGACGGGGGTATATATTATTAAACCATTCTAAACCGGTACGGCGGGTTAAACCCCGAACCGTACTGATTAAATCGAGTGAAAAGAAAAAGATTATGGACGCAAAAACAATCAATAAGTTTCCGATAAGGAAATACCTTGCCGGACGGGGCATCCATCCGGCAAAAGACAGAGGTTATTACGGGTTGTATCACTCTCCGTTGCGGGAGGATCGCAATCCGAGTATGAAAGTGGATTATGACAAAAATCTGTGGATCGACTATGGTGCAGGCGAGGGCGGGACACTGATCGACCTCGTGATGCGCATGGAACGGTGCGATGTAGGGACGGCCATGCGGCTGTTGGAGCAACAGATCGGTGGCGCAACTACTTTCTCTTTTCAAGGGGATTGTCCGGCATTACCGGAACGTATACCCTCGATTATTGTCGAAGACGTGCTGCCGCTGGAAATTCCAGCGTTGCTCTCTTATCTCATGGGGCGAGGTATCGACCTCGATACGGTGCGGTTGCATTGCTCGGAGTTGCATTATCGTGTGGCGGATAAGCCCTATTTCGCCGTCGGATTCCGCAACGATACTGGAGGATGGGAACTGCGCAACCGCTATTTCAAGGGCTGTACGTCGAAGGCTCCGTCGACCCGAAACGGCGGTTATCCGACATGCCTCGTATTCGAGGGTTTTGTAGACTTCTTGTCGTACCTGACGCTCAAACGCGCCCCGAATCCTCCGCACAATATTGTCGTGCTGAACTCCGTGACGAACCTCTCGAAAGCCGCGCCATTCATCGCCTCGCACGAGCAGGTCTATGCCTACCTCGACAACGACGATGCTGGGCGTAAGGCGACCGCCGGACTGAAACCGGTTTGCCGGAATCTGTCCGACCAATCCGTTCACTATCGTCCGCATAACGATCTGAACGATTACCTGCGAAGTCGCTGGCCCGTGAAAGAACACAAACGGTCGCGCGGTCGCAAGTTATAACGTCGCCCGGATTGTCGCCGGCACAGTCACCCACAGATCGGCCGCTCCGCGCCTGCGGCTTTTCCTCACGAAAAAGCCATAACCTATTAGGGCTTTTTCCGAGCCGCATCACTTCGTGCTGCTGAAAAAGCCCCAATAGGCCAAAGGGGACTCCCCTTTGGAACCCCCTTGCGACCGTTCCGGCCGCCGACCGCGTGTGCGGTCGAAGATCCGACGACCACAATTATCAACCGTTAAAACTACCGCAGAATATGGGATATGCTGTATTGCATTTGGATAAAGCACCGGGCAATGAAGTAAGGATGACCGCGCATATCGAGCGGACGCAGATGCCTTCGAATGCCATACCGTCGCTTACCTACCGGAACGAAGAACTGGTCGAATTTCCGGAGGGCGTGGCCGACCGCACGGAAGCGATCAACTACCGCCTCGACCATGCGGGTTTGACCCGCAAGATCGGAACGAACCAAGTCCGCGCCATCCGCATCATGCTGACCGGATCGCACGACGATATGAAACGGATTGCCGCCGAAGGACGGATCAAGGAGTGGTGCGCCGATAATCTCGATTGGCTCCGAAAAACCTACGGCGAAGATAATGTCGTGTCAGCCGTATTGCATCTGGACGAATCGACCCCGCATATTCATGCATCCGTCGTGCCGATTGTGACGGGTGAGCGGCGCAAAGTCCGTGAAAAGAAAACCGACGAGCCGGGCAAACGAAAATACCGCAAGAAATCAACTGCGCGACCTCGCCTGTGCGTCGACGACCTGATGACACGCGTCAAGCTCAAGGGGTATCAGGATAGCTATGCCAAAGCAATGGCGAAATACGGATTGCAACGCGGTATCGACGGTTCGGAAGCCCGGCATGTCACCACCCAAGAGTTCTACCGCAACGCCATCGCCCAACAACAGGGGTTGCAGGACAATATCGGTGAATTGCTCCGTATCGAGGCGGAGAAACGGGAAACCATTGAACGTGCTTCCAAACAAGAGCAGGTAACCCGCGATGTACTGACCAAAACCGAAGCCGAGTTAAAAGCGGTGAAAGGAGAACTGAAAACCGAGCGACTGAAGAACTCTGCCGCCGAGGTCGGCACGACCATCATCGACGGTATCGGAGCAATGATAGGCACGTCGAAAGTCAAGCGGCAGGAGCAAGAAATCGACCGACTGCAACACGAGGTAGCCGCACGGGACGAGAGCATCGAATCCCTGCAAAAGAAGATAACGACCATGCAGAGCGATCACAGTCGAGAATTGACGACTATGCAGGCACGGCATGCGACAGAATTGACAAACAAGGAAAAACAACATGAAAAAGAATTGTCCGTCCTGCAAACGATTGTCTGCAAAGCGTTGACATGGTTTCCTCATTTCCGCGAAATGTTGCGTATGGATGACTTATGCCGCAAGGTTGGATTCAGTGAGGAAAAGATTGAAATTCTTATCGGCGGCAAGCAACTCGAATACAGCGGGGAACTTTATTCTGGTGAGCACAGACGAAAATTTGCAGCGGAACGGGTTGTAGCGCAGATTACGCCTGATTCTACAGACAATCAAAAACTACAACTTAAGATAGACCGAATCCCTATTGCCGACTGGTTCAAAGGACGATTCGATAAGCTGCAACACTTCGTCCGACATGAGCAGCAAACAAGGCGTTCCAAAGGTTTTAAACTATAAATTATATCAAGTCCCGATAAACTCAGTTATCGGAACTTAATCGTTATTTCCGATCTTTGCCGATTGCTTTATCTATGGTCTTTTTTAGCTTGTCCAAACTGTAATCGTCATTATCGTCCAACATAAACCGTCCTTTAACCATTTCCAAGTTTTCATCTACGATTATCAATATATCGCTGATCTGTTGGACGCCAAGACCGTTTGCGCACCGGAATCTATGGTATATGTTCCATCCGCAGAACTGATGCTCAATCACCGCTTTTGCAGAATCTCGGATTTCGTTTATTTTAGTCTTGACCTCTTCGTCTAATTCTTTGAGCTGGTTGGCGTAATCATCCATTTCTTCTTTCGCTTGGCGATATTGTTCTCTGGAATAGGCATCTCTTGAATCACTCCAAATGGCTGCCGATGATTTGGCATGCTTGTATTGCCATTGGAGTCCTTCTTTTTTCTCGTCTGCATTTAATTCGATCAAATCGTGAGCGGCTCTGACTACATCAAAATCCGTATAAACAGAGGTGTATGCACTATCTACCTGTGTTTCGATAGGCTCATAGCTATCCACATTATAGAGAATTTTAATCATTTCCGATTTGGCAATCTCTGCGGCCTTTTCTTCCTTTGTTTGTGTACAACTAAACAAAAGAGGGGAAATAATTAAGACAAAGTAAATCTGTTTCATTGTCATAGTTTGCTTTATTTATGTTATCTGTAATAATAATTGATGTGAACTTTCTCATGTCCGTCTTTTTCATAAGTATATACGTCATTAATGACAACCTCACCACGACGATACAGTTCGTATATTTCAGGGAAATTTGTTTTTATTAATTCAATTCGTTCACTATAATCTCGAATATGAGTTTTCTTTATTACGCTGCAAGAGGAGAAGATAGTAATGACTGAAAATAAAAGAATTAATCTTTTCATAACAATTTTTGTATTAGTCATCCTTCAGCTTCCACAAGGATATATTAATAACACGAAGCGTGGAACTGCAATGCCACGTCTTAACTTGAAGGTCGTAGGAAACCCGTAGATGCAGATGTAGTGATAGCAGCCCACGCTAACGCGTGAGAACCACTATGCCACCCTTGCATCTAACTGAAAATTTCCTACGTTTTCAAGTTACAAGATGAGCATAACGCTTCTTTTTCAATATGTCTGGAACGAGCGACCTCTATCCGATTACAAATGTAGCTAAATATTCTTGAATTTTGAGAAATATGTGAGTTTGTGTCGTTTTTTTATGGATACTTGATTCAAAATCATTAATTTTGATACCAGTACTTTGGTGTTTGCATAAAATATTAAGTAGATCATTCGATAAAACATTTGGATATGGCAGGCATAGGTAGAATATTAGATTGCAATCAATTGGTTGGAGAAAGAACGACCAGTCAGATTTTGGAGACGTGGAAAGATGGAATATTCTTAAAAAAAGAAGATATAACCAGAAACAGTAAAGGATTGCGGTCGCCTCAAATCGGTGCTATCTATGCAACACTATCACATTGGGAGATCTCGGCAGATCCAGCGACCGTTGTGATGCCTACTGGAACAGGTAAAACTGAGGTTATGTTATCGTTGTTAATAGCTGCGTCTTGTTACAAGACAATGATTGTCGTTCCTACGGATGCATTACGTACACAAATATCCAATAAAGTGGCATCGTTGGGACTGCTTGGCGACCCTCAATTCGGCTTAATCAAAGAAACCGTCTTGAAACCAATTGTTGGAGTAATGTCACATCGTCCATGTTCTGCAGAAGAAGCCATTGCTTTTATGGAGCAGTGCAATGTTGTGGTTACGACAATTAGCATCATTGGTAGTTTATCTAAACCTATACAAGTGGCAATCGCAAACCAATGTTCTCATTTGTTTGTGGATGAAGCACATCACACCCCAGCAAGATCATGGTCGGTTGTAAAAAATTCTTTTAAAAACACCAAGGTTCTCCAGTTTACTGCAACGCCATTTCGAAATGACGACAAACCTATAGGAGGTAAAATAATATTCAATTATCCTTTACGAAAAGCGCAAGATGAAGGATATTTCAAGCCAATAAATTATATTCCGATTATTGAGTGGAATTCCAAGCAATCCGATCAAATAATAGCAAACAAAGCTATCGAACAATTAAGATTGGATATCGAAAATGGATATGACCATGTCCTCATGGCAAGAGTGAATAGTATTGCAAGAGCCGAGATTATTCAAAAAATCTATGCTGATTCGTTCCCGGAATATAATCCATTGTCTATACACTCAAAATTATCTACAAGGTCTATATCGGAGATAAAGGAAAAAATAATAACTGGAGAATGTAAGATCATTGTATGCGTTGATATGTTTGGGGAAGGCTTCGATATGCCGAAACTGAAAATTGCAGCTTTCCATGATATCAAAAAAAGTTTGCCCACAACTTTGCAATTAATTGGACGATTTACAAGAACAAGTATGGATGATTCTTTAGGATGTGCCTCAATAATTGTGAATATAGCAGATATTGATGCACAAAAAGAAATCGAGCACCTATATGCATCCGATGCTGATTGGAATCGGTTATTACCTTATTTAAGCGAAGGAAGAATTGATAATCAAATTTCATTGCGAGAATTTATACAAGGATTTGAGAAGTTTCCGGAAGAATTACCAATCCAAAACCTTTTACCCGCTTTGAGTGCTGTCATCTATAAGATTAATGAACAAGAATGGCATCCTGAAAGATATGCCAAAGGGCTAACAGCTATAGAGCAATATGAAAAAATTTATTACGACACCAATCAGCAGGGAAACACAATTGTAATAGTTGCAGGTAAAAAAGATAAGGTTGCTTTCGGAAAAATTGAAGACTTATTCGAAATGCACTGGACTCTCTATATCATATATCGTAATGTCCGACAAAAGTTATTATTTATTAATTGCTCGGATAATGGTTCTCTTTTCGAAGATTTAGCCAAAGCGGTTACAGACGAAACAGCAAATATAGTGGATGCAACGAGTATATTTAGATGTCTGGGGTATATTAATCGTATAAAAGTAACCAATGTAGGCTTAAAAGACGCATTAAATACCCTCCGAAGTTTTACAATGT
>ENA-OOUT01000486-OOUT01000486.1-human-gut-metagenome-genome-assembly--contig:-NODE-486-length-8147-cov-2.919427_pt1 | contig 8147 bp, 9 predicted proteins | sample MGYA00241549_ERZ501280 | MGnify/ENA primary metagenome ERZ501280 (study PRJEB25962, sample SAMEA2042281) | human gut metagenome | biome: human gut; feature: human-associated habitat; material: faeces...
CAAAATAAAAAAAAAAAATAAATAAATAAATAAAAATTCGATAAGCCTAAATCAATCATTAGGATTTCTCTATGTAGTATGACAAAGAGAAATCCTTTATTTTTCTCATCTCAATCAGAAAGGCCTGCTTTATTAAGTGACCTTGTTAATATAGAATATACCAGTTTTTTGTCTTCCTAAATATGACGATGTCAAAAAACAGTTCATCAGATCTGGTTGTTCTCAGAAACTTACTATTATCCCAATGTATATCGAGAAAACAATATAAAGTTGCGTATCATAATGATAAATTGTCACAAACTTCAATTGTCCAAAAGCTATTCTCTACATATACCAGACTCTCATAAAGAAGTTTTGAGTCTATTAAGGAAGCATATACGGCTTTCATAGCAGGTGGCGTCGGTCATGCACAGGTGCAGGTTCTCAAGGTAGGGCTTTCCATAGGAGACCAGAACTTTCTGAAGAGAATCGATGTCAAGAAAGGACGAGAGTTCATTGCAGATGGCACTGCCAATCTTGTAGTTGGTTACGGGACAGTCCGGGTCTATCATAATTCCACAAAACATCTGATAGTGGATGTTGCCGTTGAGATATTCCACCAGCAGCCGGTCGGAGAATCCGGTGTAGGCTTTCAGTACCATAAGGGCAATCTTTGCCGAAGGAGGAAAACTGCTCTTGCGCCCTAACCGGTACCATACTCTTCCGCTATGCGCTCAAACGGAAACACGGAATGGAGCCTGCCGAGCTCACTCTCATTGAAACTCTTGCAGTATTTTCTCAGAATAGCGAATTCCGTAAAGCCCAAAGTAAGGTGGATTTCTGAAATATTTCGTATCTCAGCCATGTCTTAGTATGTGGATTCCCCCGTTTTGGCCGTCAAACCTTATTTTCGTGGAAATATCCAAAGATACGCAAAAGCCAATCAATTCGCAATACCTTGAACATAAGCCAGTTGACGAACTTTATAATATTTACTGAATGTCCCTATTTATTGGATATTCCTTAAAAACTTATCGATCGATGAACAGCCAGCACCCAAAGGCTGTACCGCCCGTTCCGACGAACGGTACTGATCAAGCCCCCTTCAATAGCAAATTGGATTTCCCCCAAAAAAACTTCTCTTTTTTATTGTAACGTTTATTATTTCAAATTAAGCATGGAGGCTATTTTACTAAACGGAGCAGTTCTTCAAGATAAAAGTTATAAACATCTCTAGGCACACAACTATACTTTTTACAAAGGTAAGATGCTAAACCGACAACTTCACCCATCATGCCAGTGCATCGCTGTACTCTTACAGTTCCGAGCGCAATGTGACTGACACTAATGTTTCTCCCTGCCATAAAAAGATTTTCAACATTTCTTGAATATAAGCATCGATATGGAAAGGTATAAATGTTTTTATTACGATTAGCATGTACTGCATAGCCAATAAACTCTTCTTTAGGGAAATAACTACTATTTTTCTTATCTGGATAATGCAAATCAATTCCCCAAGTTGTCGTTACTATGGCATCAGGATACACAATTTTTCTATCAATATCCTGCTGTTTCAGAAAGATGTCGCCAATAAGACGGTAAGATTCACGTTTACCAGTTACATAGGATATATCACCAAGTGTATAATAAGCGAACTTTTCGGGCTTATGTGTCTTGATATATGCCCAGTTTCCATAAATAGCACGCAGATTATGGTCTCTGATTTCTTCAGCTTGGTCTACAGTATGCATATTTCCAAAACCTGTTTCCCAATTGAAATATGAATGATATATTTCAAAGTTATAATCTGCATTGAATTGCAACATCCATTCTTCAATAGGGAAGTCACTCTTTTCATTCGTCTTTCGCGAATGCCATTGATTCGTACTACCCATCACTAGGTTGTCAGCTATATCAGGAGCCATATCTTCTCCTGTCTCATGTTTACTTTCCCGTCCATAAGCATGATCAGCGCCAGCAAGTAGTCCCAAAGTCGCATCACCTGTACAATCAGCGAAAATTTCACCACTGAAAGAATGCCTTTTCAACGATCCTAAATCCACTGCAATCACCTTGCATACACGTTTTTCATTCATTATAACTTCGTTAACATGCATACCTTCAAACAAACTTATATTAGGTTCGTTTGCAACAAGGTATTTCTTAATGGAATCAGCATATTGGCCAATTTTTTCTCCTCTGAAAACAATTTGATTATCTTTATCTTGATATTTACCAAATTTCGATGGATCAAAAAAAGTAAAATAATTATCCATCTCACGCACAATACGTCCCAGTTTCGGATATTTGTTATGATAAAGGTCTCCATCCATCGGCACGCCAATTTCCGAACTGCTGTTACCACCTAACATTCGTCGATTGTTAATGAGCGCAACCTTGAGATTCAATCGAGCAGCTTGTACTGCAGCAGCAATGCCTGCTACTCCTCCCCCTACAACCACCAAATCGTACTCACCTTCATCGACAAGTACTTGCGGCATAAATAGTTTACGAAACGCTTTTTCAGCAATAAGATTATCTGGCAACTTTACGTTTTTTTTTGAGAAAAATAATGCATCGCAACGCCCTTCAAATCCCGTTAAATCCTTTAAGCGAATTTCAGTTTCTTTATTAACGATATTAATTTTTCCTCCCGAATACCATTTCCATCCTGGTTGTCCACTAGCACCAAAAACAGAATCAAGTAGGATTTGTCCAATTGAAAGTTGAAATTTGCCAGGTCCTTTCGGAAAAGGAGCCCAATCTTTAGTACGCACCCACAAATAGTATTCTCCTGTTTCAGGAAATGTGACGGTTGTATATGCGTCATCAACATTTTTACCCATTCCATGTGCCAGTAGATAAGATGATCCCATCTGATCGAAAAATTGTGTATCAACAACCCACCCTCCCTTCTGCTCAAATAACTCCGTTTCTACAAGTAATGACTGAGCATCACTACTGTCCCGTAAAAGTGGATAAATAGTTCTTTGAAATTATTGAAATATAGTCAATTACACGTTTTTTTGAAATGAAACGGACTTGATTTTGCAACTTTGCAGTCTAATACAAATGGCTGCTATGTTCCAAGACAAATACGTATTCCCTCAATTAACCGCTTTTCTGAACAGGACTCAGTTTAACAACTATGTTCGCAAGTATGGTGGCAACCGATATGTGAAACATTTCACTTGCTGGAATCAGATGCTCGCGATGATGTTTGGACAACTGAGTAACCGTGAGAGCCTGCGAGACTTAATCGTTGCTTTCGAGGCGCATAGGGCCAAGCAATATCATCTTGGGTTAGGTCGTGAACCGATAGCCAAGACAACTCTTGCGACAGCCAACCGGAACCGTGATTATAGAATTTTTGAAGAATTTGCATTCTATATGATGAAGGAAGCCTGCGAGAAGCGGACGACCAACATCCTTGACATTTCCGGAAAGAAATATGCGTTTGATTCAACAACGATTCCGTTATGTCTTGCAACATTCCCATGGGCAAAGTTCCGAAACAAGAAAGGAGGAGTTAAGGCTCATGTCTTATATGACATTGAAGCACAAGTTCCTGCCTTCTATACCGTAACCACTGCATCAAAGCATGATTCTACATTACTGTCTTCAATCCATTATGAACCAAATGCTTATTATATCTTCGACAGGGCTTATGATTCCTTTAAAGAACTCTATAAGATACATCTTACAGACTCTTTCTTTGTTGTCAGAGCCAAGACGAATTTAAAGTAAACGCAGCAAGAAAAAGCAAGGTTGATGATAATACAGCAAGAATGCAGTCTATTAAGCAGTTAGGTGTTTAACTCATAATACTGCATAAGCTGAAAAAGGAGATCCGCTAAAAACTGCGAAAGACTTCAGTTCCCATATCGTTACTGATATAACGGGAATAAGAAACGGCACAACGGGTTCTATTTCAGTAATTTGCACAGTTTTTCATACCTGAGGACAACTCGCTTGATATTAACTTTGTAACGATCAAAAAAGTATGAAAACGAGTATGAGCAGATCGACTTTCAAAATCCTCTTCTACGTGAAGAAGGGCAGCGAGAGAGCCAACGGCTATCTCCCCCTAATGTGCCGTCTTACGGTGGACGGTGAAATCAAGCAGTTCAGTTGTAAACTGGACGTACCTCCGAAACTTTGGGACGTGAAAACGGCACGTGCCACGGGCAAGAGCGCCGAGGCGCAGAAAATCAATGCGGCGGTTGACCGGATACGCGTGGACGTGAACCGCCGTTATCAGGAACTGATGCAGTCCGACGGCTATGTCACCGCCGCCAGGCTGAGGGACGCCTGCCTCGGGTTGGGCGTGAAACGCGAGACGCTGTTGAAACTCTTCGAGCAGCACAACGGGGAGTTCATCAAGAAAGTGGGACACAGCCGCGTGCAGGGAACATACAACCGCTACCGTACCATATACAGGCACCTTTGCGAGTTCGTCCCGAAAGTATACCGCCGTGACGACATTCCCCTAAAGGAACTCAACCTGACGTTCATCAACAACTTCGAGTATTTCCTGCGTACGGAGAAGAAATGCCGCACCAATACCATATGGGGTTACATGATCGGGCTCAAGCACGTCATCTCCATCGCCCGCAACAGCGGTGCGCTTCCCTTCAACCCCTTCGCCGGGTACATCAACTCCCCCGAGAGCGTTGACCGGGGCTACCTAACAGAGCGTGAGATACAGACGCTGATGGAAGCCCCGGTGAAAAGCGGGACCTGCGAACTGGTACGCGACCTCTTCATCTTCTCTGTGTTCACCGGACTGGCATACGCGGACGTGAAGGCGCTGACGACCGACCGGCTCCAGACCTTCTTCGACGGCAACCTCTGGATCATCACCCGCCGGCGCAAGACAAACACCGAGTCCAACATCCGCCTGCTGGACGTTCCCAAGCGCATCATAGAGAAGTACAAGGGGCTGTCCAAGGACGATCATGTATTTCCGGTACCAAGCAACGGCAGATGCAACACCATATTGAAGGAACTTGGCAGGCAGTGCGGTTTCAAGATAAGGCTGACCTATCATGTTGCCCGGCATACGAACGCCACCACCGTGCTGCTCTCGCACGGTGTGCCCATCGAGACCGTAAGCCGCCTTTTGGGGCATACGGATTTGAAAACCACCCAGATATATGCCCGGATAACCAACCAGAAGATCAGCAGCGACATGGAAATCCTGTCCCATAAGCTGGAAAAGATGGAGAAGGAGATATGCGATGCCATCTGAGGAAATGGTATTTACGAAACGGACGATTTTCCCCTTCCTCATCAAAGTTCGTCCGTCCCTGCGGGACTCCGCGTTTTCCCTTCGGTTTCCGGTAGAAAATTTCCGCATGGTGAAATTTTCTACCGGAAAAACGCTCCGAAAGCGCAGGGACGGACGTAAAAGGGATTCAGAAGGCGAAAACTGCGACCGACGTAGTGCATGTGCGACAAGGAAAAGAACTATCCGGGAGCCCCTTTTCATGCCGTACCCCGGCATGAAACCGCTTTCCTCTCCGGCTGTGGTGAAGGCTCTCCTGCTCCCTCTGCATTGCATATGCGGGTTGTTCCGCCTGTATCCACGTCAGCCGGTATTGCCTGCCCTTTCCTTGGTAGAAACGGCTTGTCGCAACAGGCGGCGTGACACAAACTTTTCCGGATATGGAGGAACATTCCGAAAAATACACCGTACATTTGTACATCGAACCAATAATAACCGAATAACCGTTAAAAGAACATGGCTAAAATTAAAGTCCAAAATACAGAAGTGACAGTCATCACGTACAATGACAAGGATTATATCTCCCTGACCGACATGGTCCGCAATATGGAAAACGGTCCCGCCCTTATTGAAAAGTGGTTGCGTAACAAGAATACCGTCGAGTTTCTGGGCATATGGGAGGAGATGTACAATCCGGATTTTAATTCCCCCGAATTCGAGGGAATTAAAAACGAGGCCGGGTTGAACCGTTTCATCCTTTCCGTCAAACAATGGGTGGAAAAGACCAACTCCAAAGGTATCATCGCCAAGGCCGGACGCTATGGAGGGACTTACGCACACAAGGATATCGCGTTCGAGTTCGCCACGTGGGTATCCCCTCAATTCAAGCTGTACCTGCTGAAAGAGTTCCAGCGGTTGAAAGAGGAGGAGCAGGCCCAGCTCGGCTGGAGTGCGAAACGGGAACTGTCAAAGATCAACTACCGCATACATACCGATGCCATCAGGCAGAACCTGATACCGGTGGAAGTCACCCCCGCACAGGCCGGCGTCATCTATGCGGAAGAGGCGGACGTGCTCAACGTGGCCATGTTCGGGATGACCGCCAGGATGTGGCGTGAGCAGAATCCCGGTCTGAAGGGCAATATCCGTGACTATGCCTCCATCAATGAACTGATCTGCCTCTCCAATATGGAAAACCTGAACGCCGTATTCATAGACCAGGGCATACCGCAGGGCGAACGGCTCGTGAGACTGAACCGGATAGCCATCCAGCAGATGCGTGTGCTGGAAGATGATGGCGGACGAAAACTGCTTGAATGAGAATTCCGGCAGGCAACGCATCGGCATGTCCGTAAACGGGGCAAGGAGGTGAAATGCCGCCTGATCCACATTCATGCATGGGATATGGGATACTGAAGCTACGGAACGGCTTACGGCCTGATATCAAGTGTCATAACCGTTCCATGGCGGGGTATTGTCCGGAACACATTCCCGAATGAGGTCTTCCATGATTTTAAAGGACTCCGTATTTCGAAAGGAACAACGTACACATACAATTTCTCCGGAACGGCTAACCTTCCTGTCACTTCCCTGTAATCCTCCCCAAAATCAACACTGCCGTATAAACCGCATGAAAGCCCGGACATGCTTCCTGTTTCCAATCCCATATCCGTTCCTTCCGCAATATCACATATTGCCGTTCTCATTCCATATCCTTGAATATTTCTCCAAATATGCCGAAGACAGAAAAACCGCATGGTATTTTAGATTCTCACCGGACAGGCAATAGACAGGAGGAATCCGTCATCCTCATTTCTTGCGGCAAAAATAGTTGTTTTTCAGGCCGGTCCCGCAAGGCGGCCCTTCGGGCTGGTTGCTCGTGAAAAAATCTTCCTCACGCTTCGCATGAGCGTATTTTTTCACGGCAAGCCTTGCCGGAGACCGCCGAAAAACAAACAGGAGGAAGCACAAGAAATAAGAATGCCTACCCGTGTAGGCCATGTATAACTCAAAAAAATATAAAGCTATGGCAGACAAGAGCGCAGAAAAGGAAAGACTGTTCAACGAGTGGTTCACAAAATCCTATGACAGGCTGAGAGGGGCGTTACGCCGGTACGGAATGCTGGACGAGGATAATTTCCATGACACCTACCTTTTCGTAAGAAGGCAGGTGCTGGTTCCCGGAAAGGACATAACGGACTATGACGCGTATTTCATCGGATGCTACAAAAAGGCGGCCCTGGCAAAGATTAAAAGGGAGAACCGGTATGCACACCCTGAAGATGATTTCTTCCTCCGATGTGGCGAGGAGGCAAAATTCCTTTCCGAGGACGACCTGAACGGGTGCGAGAGGCTGGTTAAGGACATACTGCGTTTCGTAAGGCAGAAGTTCTCCTACGAGGAGTACCGGATGTTCATGCTCAGGTTCTATGAGGCGCAGTTCTCGTTCAAGGCACTGGCGGAATGCATGGGCGTATCGGCATCGGCCATATCACAGAAAGTATGCAGGATAGTGGACGCGGTACGTACCCACAGCGGTTTCGCATGGAGAAGCCGGATGCTGGCGGTGGAAAGCTTCATGTATTAAAAAAACGAAAACAGTTCAACCGATAAAAGAAAGACAATTATGGCACTGATAGTATACAACAGGGAAAACTCCCGTCCGCAGGAAGTCACATACAAGGGAAAGCGGACCATCAACCTTGACAGCAGGGGGACCGTCTATCTGTCAAAGACGATGTCAATCGAATTGGGAATCCTCGGCGGCGGACGGGTGAACTTCGCCCACGACGACGAAACGGATGACTGGTACATCTGCCGATCCGATGACAACGAGGGGTTCATCGTCTGGAAGGACAAAAGATGCGCAAGGTTCTCGGCGGGGTTTATCGTGCAGAGGCTCATGCGGCAGGCGAAGGTGGCACGGCAGAGCGTGCAGTTC
>ENA-OOUT01000495-OOUT01000495.1-human-gut-metagenome-genome-assembly--contig:-NODE-495-length-8011-cov-2.222222_pt1 | contig 8011 bp, 7 predicted proteins | sample MGYA00241549_ERZ501280 | MGnify/ENA primary metagenome ERZ501280 (study PRJEB25962, sample SAMEA2042281) | human gut metagenome | biome: human gut; feature: human-associated habitat; material: faeces...
TGATGTCTTAACTATTCAAATTTAATTAACTAATTACAAATATACAATGAGAAAACTGCTAACCTCCGGTGCGGTGGCGGTCGGGATGCTCCTTGCGTCATGCACCCCGGCAAACCGTGTCGTCGAGAACCCCCTGATCGGGGCTGCCAACACCATGACGCTCGACTTTCCGAAAATAGAACTGAGCGACACGGCGACCGTGCTGCATGTCGATGCCTATTTCCGGCCGCACAACTGTATCCGCATCGACGCGGGCACCTACCTGCTGGCCGACGGGCAGAAATACATGTTGCAGGGCAGCGAAGGTATCCTCCCCGATTCGCTCTTCTGGATGCCCGACTCGGGCGAAGCGTCGTTCGTGCTGAAATTCGGGCCGCTGCCGCGGGGAACCAAATCGTTCGATTTCATCGAATCGGACTGCGACGACTGCTTCAAACTCTACGGGGTCGACCTGACGGGTAAAAAGGAGTATCCGCGTTATCCCGAGGGATTACCCCGCGCACTGCGGAAGGCCCCCGAAGACGGCCCCGTTCCCGAACCGATTCTCGCTGTGGGGACGACCACCGTGAACGTCCGCCTGCTGGGGTACCGCAGGGGAATGGTGAAGGAGGTCGCCATGTATGTCAATTCGCTGCTGAACGGTCAGGAAGAGCATACGGCGGCCATCGACCCCGAAAGCGGCACGGCAACCCTGCGATTCGAACAGTACGGTACGGCCATGGCCTATGTTTCGTGCGGCCCGGTATTCGGGATGTGCTGGATTGCCCCCGGTGAAACGCTGGACATGTATATCGCTATGGAGGCAGGCGGCCGGGCCATCGTGCAGCGCCGCGACAAGGAATGCGAGCCTGCGCCCGGGCGCAGGCTCTATACGACCGGGGCGTATGCGGATCTCAATGCGCTGGTGGATGCGAGCGGCGGCAGCAGTATCCGCATGAACCTCTATTCGGGCGATTTCGCGGATTACCGCATGAGTGCCGACGAGTATACGCAGATGGTCGTGTCGAAATACGAAATCCTGGCGGACAGCATCGCGCGCAGCCCGGTGTCCGGGATGATGAAGGAATTGTCCCTGCTCACGTTGCAGCAGGAGGCGCTCGGGGCCATGTCCAACGGGCCCGGACTGTTGGAACACAATTACCGGAGCCGGCACGAGGATTGGGATTACGGCAAGAAGGTTGACTACGAATTCGCCGTTTTCGCACCGGAGCATTATACGGTGCTGGCCGGGCTTTTCGACCTGAATAACCCGAAACTGCTGATGGGCATGTCCTCCTCGGACTATTGCTACTCCATCATCGCCCCGCATATCGGCTGGGCGAATATCGCGCACGCTACCGAGGGCATCCTGGCCGACCTTCCCAAGGTATATCAGCTTCCGTCCAAGGCCGAGAACAACGCCCTTACGCAGGAAGACCTCGACCTGTTGCATTCGCTCAAGGAGCCGTTCTACGCCGAGGCCTGCGAGGCGATGCAGGCGCGTGTACGCAAGGAGCTGGAGTCGGTGAAGGATGTTCGTATCGAAACGACGCCCGAGGTTGCCGTCGACAAGCTGTTCGATGCGATTGTAGCGCCCTACAAGGGCAAGGTGGTGTTCGTCGATTTCTGGAACACGTGGTGCGGCCCCTGCCGGGCTTCGATCAAAGCGAACGAGCCGCTCAAGAGCGGGGAACTGAAGAGCGACGACCTGGTGTGGATATACATCGCCAACGAGACCTCGCCGCTGGTCGCCTACAAGACCAGCATCGCCAAAATCGCGGGCAAGCATTACCGGCTCGACGACGCACAGTGGAAATACCTTTGCGAGAAATTCCAGATCGACGGCATTCCGTCCTACGTGCTGGTCGACCGCGACGGCAGCTATGAGCTGCGTAACGACTTCCGCGACCACGACCTGATGAAAAAGACGCTCAAGGGGATGCTCGAATGACTTTGCGGGAGCCTGCCGGTCGTCGGGAACAGTTTTTCCCGCCACGAGTCGGCCCCGCTCCCCGGAAAGCCGGAATTCCGGATCGACGCTTCCGGATCGACGAAAATGCAGAAGGCCGTTCGCAGGAACGGCCTTCTGTATTTTCCGGGTGGCAGCCTGGTTTCACAGGCTCCGCCATCGAGCTGCGTCCGCTTCGGCGGGATGGAACCCGGCCCTTTGCAGGACGCGATGCGAGGCGCGGTATCCGGTTCGGTCTCGGCAGTGATGTGCCGGACACCGGGCTGTTGCTTCGCCCAGGCGCACAATGCCCGGACGGTTTCGGTCATGTAACCCTGTTTTTCAAAGGCTTTTCCAGTCCGTAGCCGATCTCTACCCTTCCGTCGGCATCCGCCGCCCCTTTGAAGCAGGCCGATCCGGCAACGGCACCGCCATCCCGTAAGATCAGGAACCAGAAGGTGTGGAAGAGGTGATTGCCGGGGTCGGCGGCGGCAAGTGCGTGCTGCCCCTCGACGATCCGGCGGAAGTCGCCGTGCGGGCTTCCGGCTGTGTAGCGGCAATCCAGTTCCTTTCCCAGTGCCGGAATGTCATACAGCCAGAGCCCCAGCTGCCGGGGTGTCAGCGGAACGATCCGGAGCCTTTCGGTCGTGAGAAGCATCGAAGTGCCGCGGCGGCCTCTACTCTTCCGTCCATTTGTCGGCGACCAGTTTCAGGAACCAGTCGGGGACGCGGCACGGGCGGCGTGTGTCGCTGTGGATGAAGCCCAGTTGCGTCATGCCCGTGTTGAGCAGCTCGCCCTTCTCGTTGTAGATTTCGTAGAAAAAGTTGATGCGCGCCGTGGGCAGTTCGCGGAGCATGATGCGCACGGTGAGCAGCTCGTCGTAGTAGGCCGGGCGGTGGTATTTGGACTGCACCTCGAGGATGGGCATCATGATGCCCCGCTTCTCGACTTCGGCGAAGGACATGCCCAGATAGCGGAGCAGTTCGCTGCGTGCGGCTTCGTAGTAACAGATGTAGTTCGAATGGTGGCAGATGGCCATCTGGTCGGTGTGCTTGTACCACACGCGGATTTGGCAATCGTAACTCAGCATGGTGCTTAAAAGGTTAGGACGGCACGCCCGTCGGGGCAGCCGTCGCGGATTATCAGATTTTGTGATGTGTCGACAGTCAGCCTTGCAGGCCGGCCGCCGATGCGGACTTGGTACGACCCTGCGGGCGGCAGGAGCTTGAGGGGGTCGTCGGTGCGGATGCGGCCGGGCCGCGGGGGGGGGGGGGGGTGGGGGGGGCGGAGGCGGCCGGCCGCCGCCGTCCCGATGACGAGGTAGGGATGCGACAACAGGCGGGCTGCACGGGCCATGTCGCCCTGCGCCACCAGGCGGCGGATGACGGTGGAGCTGACCTTTTCGGCGTCCACGTCGCATTCGCCGACTTCCACGACCTCCAGTCCGAAGCCGTGGCTGCCCAGATAGTCGTAACTGCCCTGCTTGTCGCGCCCGAAGCGGTGGTTGAAGCCCACGACCAGCGTTTCGGCGCCGATGCGCCCCACGAGGTAGTCGCGGATGAACGTGTCGGGCGCAAGGGCGCTGAATGCCTTGTCGAACGGGATGACGATCAGGTTGTCGATGCCCTGCTGTCCGAGCAGGTAAATTTTCTCTTCGAGCGAGGTCAGCAGCCGCAGGCCGTCGGCCCGGCCGAGCGTCACGCGGGGATGGGGTTCGAACGTGAGTACGACGCTCTCGCCGCCCTGTGCGCGAGCCCTCCCGGCAACGGTACGCAGCAGGGCCAGGTGCCCGCTGTGCACGCCGTCGTACGATCCGACGGTCACCGTCGGACGGACGAAATGCGGAAGTGCATCGAACCCGTAAAAAACCCGCATGTCCGGCCGCCCGGCAACCGGACGGTGTTCCGCAAGGTCGCCGTGTATGTCGTGGCTGCCTGTTTTTCCGCCCTCTGCTGCGTTTTTTGCTTCGCGTTGCATCATGCGTTGCTGCTGTTGCTTTCTTCGTTTTCCTTGACGAAATAGGCCACCTTTTCGAGCAGCGTGGTGATGTCGTAGTTCTCGACGACGATGCCCTGCGGGAAATTCAGCGGCGTGGAGGTGAAATTGAGCACGCCCTTGATGCCGGCGTTGATGATCGGCACCACGAGGCTCGGGGCGACCTTCGTCGGCGAAGAGACGATGACGATGCTGATGTCCTGGTTGACGACCATGTTCTCGAAGGTGTCCATGTGGTAGCACGGGATGCCGTCGATGGTCTTGCCGACCTTCTCGGGATCGACGTCGAAGGCAGCCGTGATCTTCAGCTTGAGCCCCTTGCCGTTGAAATATTTGGTGATGGCCTGTCCCAGGTGTCCCATGCCCAGCACGGCGATGTTCATCTGCGAGGGGCTGTCGAGTATCTTGCTGATGTACTCGATGAGCACCTGTACGTCGTATCCCTTTTTCGTATCGCTCGAAAAGCCTATGAGCATCAGGTCGCGGCGCACCTGCACGGCCGTGATGCCGTGGATGCCCGCCAATACGTGCGAGAAAATATGCGTAATGCCCTGCTTGTGGCTGGCTAGGAGCGTACGGCGGTATTCGCTCAGCCGCTCGATGGTTTTTTCGGGGATCGTATTGGTCAATGCTGCCATAGGGGTCGCTTTATTCGATGGTGATCGTAAAGTCGCTGTTGTAGTTCACCCGCGTCCAGTTGCGGTTGACGTGGTTGTCGCGCTGCTCGCCCTGGCCGAAGACATAGGTGGTTTGCAGCGGCGTATAGCTGCGTCCTTCCATGTCGTATTCGATGTCGTTGTACATCGCGGGGCAGAAGATCAGGGCGGCGTCGTAACCGCGGTAGGAGTAGAGCGAAGGCAATGCGCCGAAGGCGCGGATATAGGCACGGTCGAAATCGAGGATCGCCTGCGAGTCGCGCTTGGCGTGGTAGGTGGAGATGAATACGACACGGTCTTTGAAGAACACCGTGCGGTCGAGGTTGCCGTAGCGGTTCCAGCGGGTGTTGCCCAGCACGACGAAGCGCGGAGCCGTGCGTCCGCGGCCCGTGATGCTCGTATCGGCCGAGGCGATGGCCGCGAGGATGCGCTCGACCTCGACTTCGTCGTCGGTCATGACGACGAAAACATTGTCCTCGCCGTTATCCAGCAGCGGCGTCAGGTCGCCCGGGTTGTTGGCGGGGCGGTTCGACGGGTGCACATAAGTATAGGTGTATTTCCGGTAGTCGGAGTCGCCCAGCAGGGCGAGGATCTCGGATTCGAAGTCCTTGTCCGTGCTGTCGCTGTAAATCAGCGTCACCTGTTTGTCTCCGTTCACCAGGTCGGCGACCTTGTCCCATTTGTGCGACGGGTCGGGTGCCATCTGGAACAGGGCGTCGCTGTTCATCCCCGTGATGCTGGCCAGCGGCGAGACGACGGGGACGTCGTGCTCCTCGGCATAGAGGATGACGGGATGGAGCCCCTCCTCGTATACGGGGCCGACGATCAGCCCGGTGCCGGCGAAGGCGTCGCTTTTGACGATTTCGCGGATCGCATCCACATTGCGGGCCGTGTTGTAAAGCGTGAGGGCTATCGAGTGGCCGTATTTCGTCCGCACGCTGTCCAGCCCCAGCAGGAAGCCCTGGTAGAATTCGAGGTAGTTGCCGTTGGGCTCGTTGCCGACGGCCATCGGCAGCATCAGCGCCACCTTGAGCGGTGCGCTGCGGCGCAGGGCGCGGAATTCGACCTGCTTCGGCCTGCTGCCGGCAAAGATCCCCGGGAGTGAGTCCTGCACTTGCAGGCTGTCGGCCTGCGGGCCGTTTTCGGCGGCTGCGAGCTGTTCCGCAGAGCCCGGCACCTTGATGATCGCCCCGGCTTTCAGGTCGGCGGGTTTCAGCCCCCCGTTGAGTGTCCCGAGCCGATCCTCGGTGATACCGAAGCGGCGCGAAAGCGAATAGAAGGTTTCGCCCGGTTTCACGATGTGGTAGGCGAAACCCTCCTCGGCTACGCTGTTGAGCGAATTGCGGTAGGCCTCCCACTGCTCCCTCGTGCCGGCTTCGTCTTCGGAGCCGATCTCCTTCTTGCGGATCAGGATGCGCTCCCCGAGGCGCAGGTGCGCCGGGTCGAGGTTCGGATTGTCCTCGATGACGGTCTGGATCGGGATCTCGTATTTGCGCGAGATGCCGTAGAGCGTCTCGCCCTGCGTCACGGTATGGATGTCGAAAGTCTTGCGCAGCTTGCGATCCGACTTGGGCTGGGGGACGTCCGATACGAAGGGTATCTTGATGCTCTCCCCTGCGCGCAACCCCTGCGCTGCCGCGGGGTTGTGTTGCAGGATGACCTTCTCCCCCACCTCATAGGCCTTCGAAAGCCCGTAGAGCGTTTCGCCGGGCTGCACCGTGTGGACGTAGAATTTCGAGCCGTTGATATACACGATCGTCCCGGATTTCTGCACCGCAAGGGCGCACAGGCTCCACAGGAGCAGCAGGGCTGTCGCACAGAATCGCTTCATCGTCATTTCGTTTTTTCGCGCATACGGATCTCCGTGATGACCTTCTTGGTGTAGAGCGGGAAGTCCCCGTTCATCATCCATGCGTAGTAGCTCGGCTCCGCGCGGAAGACCTCGGCGACGGGGCGCCCCTTGTACTTGCCGAACCCGAAGACCTCCTCGCCCTTTTCGTTGAAAAGGATGCGCCCGGCGTAGTCAGCCGCCTCGCCGCGGGTCGAGAACTCGGCCAGTTTGTCGATGTCGTTCTCCAGGTCGGGGTAGCGTTCCAGCTGCGCCATGAGCACTTCGTAGGTCGCCAGCGTATCGGCCTCTGCCGAATGGGCGTCCTCCAGATCCTTGTCGCAATAGAATTTATAGGCCGCCACCAGCGTGCGCTGTTCCTTCTTGTGGAAGATGTTCTGCACGTCGACGAAACGGCGGCGTTTGAAATCCACGTCGACGCCCGCCCGCAGGAACTCCTCGACCAGCACCGGCAGGTCGAAGCGGTTGGAGTTGAAGCCGCCGAAGTCGCAGCCGCGGATGAACTGTTCGAGCGATTTGGCGACCTGCGCGAAGGTCGGGCAATCCCTGACGTCTTCGTCCGTGATGCCGTGGATGGCCGTGGCTTCCGCCGGGATATGCATTCCGGGGTTGAGCTTGCGGGTCTTGACGATCTGCTCGCCGTCGGGCATCACTTTGACCATCGAGATCTCGACGATGCGGTCTTTGGCCGTGTCCACGCCGGTGGTTTCGAGGTCGAAGAAGACGATCGGGCGCTTGAGGTTTAACTTCATCTGTCGGGCGTTATGCGTTGATCATCATCGGCATGAGCAGCATGAGCGTCGCGCTGGTCTGCTTGTCGTCGTAGACGGGTTTGAATACGCCCGCGCGGGTCGAGTCGGCCAGTTCGACCACCACGGTCGGGGTGTCCATGTTCGAGAGTATCTCGACCAGGAACGTCGATTTGAAACCGATCGAGATCGGCTCGCCGTCGTAGCTGCACGTGATGGTCTCGTTGGCCGAAACCGAGAAGTCGATGTCCTGCGCCGTGAGGTTGATCCGGTTGTCGCCGATGTCCATGCGGATCAGGTTGGTGGTCGGGTTCGAGCAGACGGCCACGCGCTTGATGCCGTTCACCAGCTCGATGCGGTCGACGAGCACCTTGTTGGGGTTGTTGGCCGGGATCACGGCGTTGTAGTTCGGGTAGTTGCCCTCGATCAGGCGGCATACGAGCGTGTGGCTCTTGAGCTTGAACATGGCGTTCTTCGAGTCGAAGCTCACCTCGATGGCGTCGTCCTCCTTCAGGAGCACCGACTTGAGCAGGTTGGCCGGTTTCTTGGGCAGGATGAACGATGCGCTGACCTCGTTTTCGGCTTCGGACTCGTATTTCACGAGTTTGTGCGCATCGGTTCCCACGAACGTCAGCGCCCCGGGCGCGAGGTTGATGTAGATGCCGTTCATCACCGGGCGCAACTCGTCGTCGGCCGTGGCGAAGATGGTCTTGTTGATGCCGTTCACGAGCATGTCCACATCCAGCCGGAGCTCCTTCTTCTCGGCGCTCAGCTGCGGCACGGCGGGATAGCTCACGGCGCTGGCGCCGGGGATCGAGAGCGAACCGCTCTTCC